>JACCEC011973732.1_pt1 | contig 22849 bp, 21 predicted proteins | sample 7450121 | NCBI WGS metagenome assembly JACCEC01 (sample SAMN15323455, study PRJNA562643) | freshwater metagenome | isolation source: river surface water | place: USA:Blue River Watershed | collected 2017-08-18 | reverse complement strand
TCCGATCTTTGCAACATCTGCGACTGCGATTGCGACTGCGATTGCGACTGCGACTGCGACTGCGACTGCGACTGCGATGACATCTTCCCTTTCTCTCTTCTTTTACCCCTTTCACTTCAATTTTTTTCTCCCTTTTACTAAAAAAAAACTTACCTCGCTTACCTGTGCGCCTTCCTTATCGTCAGTATCTCCTTCTTCATCCGATCTTAGTCCACCATAATGCTCTTTGTTTCTTCGTTCCAGATCCCAATCTCTTCACTCGTCTCGGCATCATAGACGACCCCCTTTGACGATCTGAGATATTTCACTCCGTCGTGTTCCATCTCTTCTACCTCAACTTCCTCTTCCTCTTCATCATCGCGGGTTGTTGTTGTCGTGGTCTCGGGGGGAACTTGAGCAGGAGTAGGAGTGGTGTCGGGAACTTGCGCGGGCGCTGGAGTAACAGTAACAACAACTGATGATGTTTTCTCTTCTTCCACTGCCACAACAGTAGCGTCCTTCACAGCGGTCTTCTTCGCGCCTCCTTTTGCTTTCGGCTTCTGTGTCGTCGTCGTGGCAGTAGCATCATCATCAGTTGGTGTTTCTGCGGATTTCTTGCTCTTCTTTGCCTTGACGGCAGTGACGGCAGTGACGGCGGCGGTGGCGACGTCGGAGGATGTGGGAGTGTCAGTATCAGTAGCAACATCATCCTTCTCCGCCACAACTTTCTTTTTGGGAGCAGCTGCTTTCTTCGCCTTGGTGGCGGTGGCGACGACGGGTGCGGGTGCGGGTGCTGGCGCGGGTGCGACGGAATCATCATCGGTAGTCGCGACGACATCCGCCACCACGACCGCGGCGGTGGCCGCCACTTTCTTCTTGGTAGCACCGCCTTTCTTCGCCTTGACTTCGGTGGCGACAACAATCTCTTCGTCGGGCTTTGTTGTTTCTCCATCTTCTTTCACCGGGGGTTCAGCGACGACGGCGACGGCGACGGCGGCGGCACCGCCCTTCTTCTTTGTCGTCGTCTTCTCCGCCGACGCCGACGTCGCGATCATCATCTTCTTCATCACACTCACCTCTTGTTCCATCTCGGCGAGTTCCGCTTTCATTGTATTCATTACCTCGGTATAATCCTTGCCCGTCAGTTTCATAATCGTTCTGATAATGCTTTCCATTGTTCGTGTCGTAGTGTTGTCCTTGTTGGTTAACTGCCTTCATCATTTACATTTATTTGCATTTCAATTTTTTCTCATTTCCTCTATTTTACACATCTTCTCTCATTTTCTATATTTTTACATTTTTTTCTATATTTTTTGCCATATGCCCTGCCGGAGAAACTATTTGTCCGGCGACGGTGGCGCTAACCCCGCATAAAACGCCTTTACGCGTTTATTCACCATTATCTTGGACACATCATAACTCATAATACTTACACCTTCCAATGATTTGATTCGTGACAGTGCTACATAACTCTGTCCGGCTTCAAATACCTTATCTCCTATATCTATAATACAACGTTCCAATGTTGCGCCTTGGCTCTTATGTATTGTGATCGCCCACGAAAGTATGAGCGGAATTTGAGATACACCAATCCCTGGTATATTTTCGCTCAACCACGTATGCCGATTCACGGTCATCTCTAACCCGTTATTAAATCGGACAACTGGTAAGGGTGGACCGCCTCCCGACGTCAACGAGTCCGTCATCCTCACGATAACGCCCTGGCTTCCATTACATATCGGGGTTGCCGAGGTCGTTAATGTTTCCTCCATATTAATCACACACATCACCTGGGCGCCCACCCGCAACCGAACGATATCGTCACACAATATACTATTCTTTAATGAATACAATTCCGCCTGTATTCGTTCTTGGGACTGTGATGCGCGTATTTGTTTGTCCTTGTCGGACAACGGTAGATCGGTTATACATTTCAGCTCATAGTTATAAGTAGGGCTGTCGGGGTCTAATATTACCAATTTCTCCATTTCAAGTCGGTTGATTTCGTCCACGCGCGTCCGTGTGGCATATAAAATCGTCGGTTTCGTCTGTGGTGTGCCATCTTCAGATACATCCGGTAGAAGAACCCCTACACGAGACCGAAGGATTTCGTCGGTCCGGCGTGTGATCCGACCTTCGCGAACCTGATTCAAGAGTTGACAGTATACCGGATCATTTTGACGGAAAATTTGTTTCAATTGGATGTGGTTTTCTTTCGGGAATGTTGCGAACCAACTTTCGCTTTCAAAGCAGAACCGTGCGTTATCGGGGTCTTCTGTATTCACGCCCACTGGCGGGAGTTGGTAGAAATCGCCACAGAATATCAGCTGAATCCCGCCAAACGGTCGGGACTGGCAATTTCGCGCCGTTTTTCCTACGAGGTCCAATATATCAAATAACCGTTTTGACATCATACTCACTTCATCAACAATCAGTGTGCGTGTTTTTCGCCATTCCTTCTTTTTGAAGAAGCTTTTATCAACACGGTCGACGATACGATCAATATCGCCATTTGCGAGTCCGATTCCGGACCAAGAATGTATTGTTTTCGCCTTACAATCCAGCATCACTGCCGCGCAACCCGTAAGAGCGCATACCTGTATATTATGTTCGCGTTGGGTCGCGTATTTGTAAATCTCTCGGATGAGTGCGGATTTCCCCGTTCCACCTGGACCGGTTATAAATACATTTTGCCCGGATTTATATTTCTCAAATGCCAGTGTTTGTTCGGGGGACATTTGAGACTGAAACGTCGTCGGCGTCGTCGTCGTCGTCGTCGTCGGTGGTGGCGACGGTTGCGACGGTTGCGGTTGCGAGGTGAGTGGCGTAGCCGCCGCCTGCGTCGGCGGACAAGCTTCAGGCTCAGACTGTTTCTTTATAACTGTAGTATATTTACGAATATCGTGAGACAGTGTGGCGGTCATCCTATTTTCTTTCTATTATCACATACACCCTTAATAGATTTCAATTTATTGTGTATTGAAATTCTTTTCCGATAGGATAATGGAATATAGGTATAAATATATATTTTGTGTCATATATACAGAAATACATTATGGATAATACAACATCATATTCTTACCCGCAAACCTTATATGCAATGAATCACGCCCCAAATCTCGCGTCGCCTGCGCCCGCACCCGCACCCGCAGTCGCGGTGAACGACCATTTAGAACGCCTCAAAAAATCCCAGCATATTCTTGAAAAATACCCAGACCGCGTCCCGCTCATCATCAAACCCTCCGCCAATGATCGTGACGCGTATCCCATTGACAAGTCAAAATATATCACACCGAGAGATTTGACGCTACTCCAACTTCAGCAAATTATACGCAAGCGTATTCGCTTTCCATCGGAAAAGGCGCTCTATATGTTTATCAATAACAAGCTTTTCCCGATAACTTCTATGGTAGGACCAATCTATGATGAACATAAAGATGCCGACGGATTTTTGTATATAACATATTGCCAAGAAAGCACATTCGGCGCACGATCCGACTCCTCCATCCATCACACGTGAATAACATATATAGACACAAACGTGTGTATTCATATACTATATGTTATCCTTTCTCTATAAAATCAAAAATAACATACGCAATAAATTAAAAAGTAAACATAGTGTATCAAGAACGCGACAACACGAGGTCGTTAATCGTATGTTAAATCAAAGCAATCACGATCAAGAGGACAAGGACAAGGACAAGGACAAGGACTAGGACAAGGACAAGGACAAGGACAATGACAAGGACAAGGACAAGGACAAGGACACAATCACAATGTTTGGCGTGAAATTTGACAATAAAACAGTAAAAAACGATTACGAGTTACAAGGACTTCTCCGAATCATAAACATACATTCTATTGACATAGAAGAACTCATACTGGAGCCCAGATATGAAGAAGCGATTCGTAAGATTCCCGGCGCTTCAGAGATCTTAAAAATCAAGATGCGACTATTGTATATTATCATTGCGCTTAATATATATCGCGATCTCTTTGAAGAAAAAAAGAAATATCATTCGGATAAAACCGCGCAATATATCGGCGTATTTCGTTATAATGACTATATCCTACGCATAGACGATTCGCCCTATAGTTTTATCAATGAAAACGAGGTCATAACTGCATTACGAGAAACACCAGGAGATATTATTATCCGCCCTTTTTTGGTCTATATAAACACGAAACGAAATCTTAACAATGAAATATGCGATTGTCGCGAGAAGATGTGCGGATGTAGTTATTACGATAATGCGAATATTCTCCCAGGGATGGGCGAACTCTCAACCAAAGCATTGCTATTCTATAATCGGCTACGCAGTAATACGATCTCATTTAGTATCCAGCATTATGTAAAAAATACGGTGACATTATACAATTGGGTAAAGGATAATATCGGAAATACCGTATATAAACAATTCTCAACAATACAACATCCTTTTTTTATTAAATTATTTGAACAATGTGTGCGACTATTGAAGGAGATCCACGCGTCATCCGTCGTTCACGGCGACATCAAGCCCGATAATATTCTCATTAGAGAACACGACAATTTTGATATTAATCATCCAGAAAAATGTAAGAATTTCACGGTATATTTGATTGATTTCGGATTATCGGGCATCAGTGGCGTGGGAGTTGGCACTGGCGGAACGATTCCATATTGTCACCCCGAATTCAAAAATATCCGCGATACAAATAAAACCAGTAAGTATCATTGGAAGACGCTTCAACTCAAACACGATGTATGGTCGCTCGGTGTTATGTTTATCACAATGTATATTTATCACGATTTTTATAATTATTATTATAAATACCCGGATTATTTTTTTACGGCAAACGGGTATGTATCACCCCTAATCATTGGGGTTATAGCTCATACTAAACTCAATGAATTATTTACAGAAATTTTATCGGAAGATTGTATCCCAATCAGCGAGGCGTGTCTTTTATTGAAAAATATGACGGCGTAGCCGTAGCCGTAGCCAGCTCCGTATTACAACGCCGTCGTAGCCGATTCTGAACTGGTTGCGGTTGCACCATCTTTATATTCTTGTGATAAAGGTGGCGTGGCAGTGGCCGCCGCGGTCGCGAGCGTTGTCTCCAAATTGTTTACGTCAATTAGTCCCGACCCCGACCCCGACCCCGACCCCGACGGGACATTATCTGTCATCGCATTCATTATACTATACGGGTTGGTTCCGCGTAATGATTTGGGCAAATATTGTTCCTCTACAGACGGGGTGTATTCTTCCGGTATGTTTGTGACATTTGCATTGGTGACGGTCACAACATTTTCCTTATGACGAGGGTGTAGCGGATTATCATCGCTCACCAACGTCGTATCTTGAAACTCCGCTTTTCCGACGACCCGCTTTTCAAGTGTATCGCGCTTTATATTCATATTCTGTAGGAGATTCAATGTTAGTTGTGGCGCAATCGCGAGAGTATTCATATGTGTGCGATATTTAAAAGAACAAACACTCGTTTCGTGCGAATTAAACTGGATACTATACCACCAATACGCCGGAATAAACATAACCATACCCTGGAATAATTCCACCTCAAGTGTCTTGATTTTATCAAAATCGTCCTGGTATTCGGGCTGGACCTTCCACGGGTTCACTGGCGATCGGAATTCTAAAATATCGTAATCATTGATTGGGTATAAATACCGCGTGTCTTTGGGCGGGATTAACAGTATCTTCACACTCCCTTGTGTAACCAGGAAATAATTGCGGTAATTCACTTCATAGCGGAGTGGGGTTGTAGTTCCAATAGACGCCATCATAATATCATACATACACGCAGAAACCATATAAGGTCGCAGAAAATCGTCATTTAATTGGAAGATTTTGATGAGTCCAGTATCATCTATAAAATCCGTATTTCGTTCGCTAATGTATTTCATTTCTGTGTCTTTTTTCAAGACTTCGTGTGCGATTTTGAATGTAACTGGAATGTATAATACAACTTCATTTTCAGTCCCCTTCTGCTGTGTTTTGGTTTTCCCAACATCGCGAATATTAATATCAAATGCGCGATAATTTGTATGAATTCCCTGGTAAGATAACTGGCTAAGAACGTGTTCGTTATAATACTCAAATGTAGTCGGTTGTCGTATATCACATACTTCCTCTAAACGCTGTTTAGACGGCTGTTCTATTTCATAGACTTCTAAATCATTACTTCGTTTCAGATGAAAATGGATATGTAAATACAGAAACAATACGATACAAAAAATAAAAATAGAAATGACCAGCATTGTAAGTATGAATACTATTAAATATTCATATTTATACTTCTTTTTTTTTACGCGTGATTAGATTTCATTTACAACGAGCGAGATTTGTTCTGGAAAATGTGGCATTTCAGAATGCTCTTCGTCGCCTGCTTCTTCTTCTTCTTCCTCGGGCACGGCTTCTTCTTCTTCGTCTTTGGGGGTGGCGGTGGCGACGGTGGCGACGGCGACGTCGACGACGGTTTCTTCGGCTGGGGCTTCGTCAATAATGTGCGCCGATTCTGTATCTGGATCCGCAATAACAGCTGTTTCGGAATTAGACAGCACAATTTCGGTCATTTCAGGCTGATACAATCCATCCCCATCCAACCCATTATCTTGAAAGACGATTGGCTCATTTGGTTCGGGGGATGTCATTGCCGTCGACGACCCAGTTGTATTCAATAGGCGCAATAACATTGTATTCATTTCGTTCATCATTTGTTGCTGTGAATAGATGAGAGAACGCAATTCTTGGTTTTCCTTGACAAGTGGCTCAATCTTCATAATCACATCCGAGAGATTCGTATCATTTACAATCTTATCCACAATACCTTCTATAAACTCGCGACTATCCGTTAAATCTCGCATAACAACTTCCATTAATAGCTCTTGCTCTTCGTCTGCGTCGTTTTCGGGATCTTCGGCGACATCTTTTTTACTATTATTCTCTTCTTTTATGGCTGGAAGATTCGGCGCGGACGACGCGGACGACGCGGACGGCGCGGACGACGCGGACGGCGCGGACGACGAATGTAAATAATCCAACTGTTGGAGGATATCTTGTATCACATTATCGTGTTCTTCCAGTTTGGCGTCGTGGGATTTCAAAATAACAATTGGAGGTGGAAATACTCCCGTTTCGTTTATCATACTCACGAAGGGTGTCATTTGGCTTTGTGTCCGAGGAGGCACCGGTCCTCGTGATTGTGCTGGTGCGTATGCGTGTGCGTGTGCGTGTGCTTGTGCGCGTGCTTGTTTCATTGCTTCTATTTCCGCGGGCGTTTTATATTTCGGGTTCTTTCGCGGTATTCCTTTTTCATAAATAAACTCGGGTTCGTCCATAGAGGGTATCGCCATTTGCGCAAGTTGTTGCTGTCGCTGTTGTTCGCGTAGCCCTTGCTGTTGCTGTTCTGCCTGCTCCATCTGTTGTGCGATTGCCATCTTTTGTTTAAGAATTTGGGTTTGGATTTCATTTTGTTTTTGAAGAATTCGTAATTTATCAGGAGGCATCGTGTTTCCTTGTGTTTGTATCGCTTTGGTTCGCGCCGCGATTTGTTGCTTAATCAGTTCTATGTTTTCATATATATTTATCGGTACATTTGGGGAAGATTCGTGCGGAAGCGTATACTGTGGCGGGGGATTATGTTCCGGAAATGGTTGGTTCATCAACTGTTGCGCCGTAGGCGTGGTTCTACTATAATAGGCGGATGATTGTGCTGATGATTGTGCGCCACCACCAGCGCCCATCGGAGATGAAGAAGCCCTACGCTTTCGCGCGGCTGACAATGCTGCATTACCACTCATTTCGGTCGGTCGGTCGGTCGGTCGCGAAGATTATAAAATGTAATAACACATTAATTCTATATTATTTTCGCATTTTCATCTTCAATGCGTCATAACTTTCATAATTTAATACGCAAAAATCAGAAAATATATAATCATTGATGTCATCTCTCAAAACCGAAATTTCAACTCTCGGAAACGCGTGTGGACGACGCAATAATTGCGTTTTCAATACATCCATATGATCGTCATAAATATGCGCGTTTCCTAAATGATATATGAATTCGTGAGGGACCAATCCGCAATGTTTTGCGAGAATGTGCGTCAAAAAACTATAGGATGCGATATTGAATGGAACACCTAAACCCACATCACCACTGCGTTGATATAATGCGCACGAAAGGCGATTCTGGTTATCAACATTAAACTGGCATAGGATATGACACGGGGGCAGGGCCATCTCGTCCAATTGGCACGGGTTCCAGGCGGACATAATCAGTCTCCGCGAAAATCTCTCGGTGGGGTGCTTCAGGCACCGAATAATCTCGGCGAGTTGGTCTATACCTTTCCCCGTATAATCCGTCTCGTAGTTCTCGTATGCAGCGTTGAAGTGTCGCCATTGATGTCCGTAGATGGGGCCAAGGTCGCCTTCGGCGTAGTGCGCGAGACCGCGTGATTCCATAAAATCGTGTGACGCATTATCGTCCCAAATGTGGACGCCGGCGTCTTGTAAAATGCGGTTGTCGGTTTTACCTTGGATGAACCACAGGAGTTCTTTGAGGCAGGTTTTCCACGCCACCTTCTTCGTCGTGAGAATTGGGATCGTTCCTTGTTCTAATGAAAATACCATTCCCGCGCCGAATATGGAAAATGTAGACCCATTGCGACTGACGTGTTCGTGTTTTTGTTCTATAATATCGTGGATGAGATTTAGGTATTGGTATTCTGCGTGGGGGGGTGTGGTGGTAGCGCCGCCGTTGTCGTCGTCGTCGGTGCTTTTTATGGCGTATTGCGCTATACCCGTATTTTCAACGCGATAATGCGGAACACTGTTGATACGTGAGAAACGACGGAGCATCTTGAGTATTTGGATAATATGTATGGAGAGAACTGTTTAATTCCGTATTCATATTCCATATTCCATATTCCATTCCATTCCATTTATTTTATATATTCGCGGGTATATATATATACTCATCAATGGAGGCATTTGAAGAAACTGTAAAGGAAGGAACGAAGCGTGGTAGCTCGTTCATAGACCACGTATTTCGTTTAGACGAACAGCAACAAGGTGTCTTATTAAACATCGTCCAGTATACCATCATTGGGTTCATCCCCATTCTTGTTATGTTGTATTTGGTCCGCACCTACGTCCCCGAGCCAGACGACCACAAGGCGACATTGATGATTTTATTGGAAATCATTGGTCAAATCCTGTTTATGTTCATGTTCATCTATTTTATCCATCGTTTAATAACATATGTCCCCACTTATTCTGGATACAGGTATAGCGATTTCAACTTTACCACGACAATTTTAGGAATATTGATGATTCTCTTGAGTATTAAAACAAAGTTGGGCGAGAAGGTCCAGATTATCGTAGAACGCACGATTGAACTCCTGGGCGGTGAGACGAGTTACAATGGCACTGCGGGTGGCGCTGGTGGTGGTGGCGGCGCACAGGGTGGAAGTGGCGCAGTCCGTATCACTCAACCTCTCTCCCAGCCGTATGCCGGAGGTATGCCCGGCGGAATGGTCGGTGGCGGAATGGCGCCTCCTAACCCCGTCCTCACGACGAACCGTAATACCGGCACTGCGGACTACGGTCTCTCGCAGGCATCCCAGCAACAGCAACACTTCAACAGCACTTACGCGCAGAATGTCGGCGGTGGGATGCCTGGCGGGATGATGTCGTTTGAGCCTATGGCGGCCAATGAGGTGATTGGGTCAAAGTTTTAGGGTTGCGTGTGTGGGTGAGTGGCATCTAGATTGGTATAATCATATAGAGTATGTATGATTATAGTTAGAATAAAAAAGCAATTATCATAGATAATTATCATAACCATACCCGACACATTCACTTCTCAATGAAAATCTCTCGTTCTATACTTTTCATAATCTTACGTTCACCAATCGGGTCATCCTTGATTTCGTGAAGGACATTACTAATCATCTTATGGTGGAATTCCTGGAGTCTACTATTCGTCTCCCACCCCGGATGTAAATCCATCCACTTTTTAATCGCGAAATACTCCTTGTTGGCGATATCCACGAACGCCTGGCGCATCCTCGCATTCCCCTCATCTCTCGCCCACTGGTGATTGTCCCGGACATAAATCGTATCCCGCTTCTGATCGGTACAATGAATCGGGCGTTTATACAAGTCTATTTGTTTCAATCCGTCAATCATAACTTTACTAATGCCCTCCACGAGACCTTGATTCCGTGTATACGTGAGATCGTCCATCGTGATTTCAAGAGAATTAACAAAGTCCGAGAGATTGACCGCGTCTTTACACTGTTCATTCAGGAAAAAGTTCAAATTAAACTGGTTGTTATTCGTGTTATTGACAATAATATTCCGTTCTTTGCTTAACTCCACGATTTGCTTTTGTAGGGTTTTATTCTGGTCTAATAACTCAAACACGAGAGAATTGACGAGAGATTTCTTGTTTCGTTTCTTACCAGTAGTAAGCGCCGAAATCATTTTCCTGATATAATCCTTCAATCTCTCATTTTGTTCGGTAAGAAGTTCAGCGGTGGTCGTTGACACCGACGACGGACACGCATCACTATCGTCGTCGTCGTCACGGTCGTCGTCGTCGCGGTCGTCGCATTCGCTATCTCCGTCGCTAGACGTGTCGTCATATACCGGGGTTTCAGATATTTGGACGGATAATTCTGGTTCTGTGAACTCCGCATAATGAAAGACTCCGCCACTTGTGTCGTCCATTTTGCCCGCCTTTTTTTTAGATTTGAAACGATACCGCACAATCTCGGTGTCATCTACATCGTCGGCATCGACGGCATTTACGACGGCGGGTATCTCTTCGGCGTCCGCGACGGACCTGACAACCTCTGGCTCTGGCTCTGGCCTGGTCTCTGGCTCTGGCTCTGGCCCGGTCCCAGGCAATGGCGTAGTAACGATAAGCGAAGCATCCGAGACCGGGACTATTTTACTCATAGATTGGTTATGTTGAAACTGAAGGCACGTTGATGTATGTTTGTAATAGCTTGAACGGTGTGCATAGGTTTTTCTACATAGACACGTATGTTTCCCTTCATTTGTCTGGTTTGAAACTCCCCCGTCCAAAATGGGCGGCGTCGCCGTTGCAGCCTTTTCATCGGCGAAAATATTCGGTTTAAAATCAGGAAGTTCATAATTGAGATCCTCCATTGTTTCATCGTTCAGATTTGGTTTCATTTTCATAATATATAAATGGGCCCGTTCCTTGGCCCGGGATTCGTTATTACAAGAACATTCCTCCAAAATCGTACACTTCCAATTTGCCCAACCGCCGCTCTTCCGAATACAATCGTATAATCTCGATGAATGGGAAAGTTCCAAAGTCTCGCGCTTGTGCTTATACTTGCGCTGGGTTAGATTGGTTGTATACGAAATATACGCGTCTGAAACACCCTTTATTTTACAAGTTAGTTGGTAAATATACGTCCGTGAATAGTCAACATACTTCCGTGGCATTTTTCACCGGTTGAAATGGAATATTCCGAGAGATTCGGATCTTTATATAAATCTATACTATATCTCTATTATTTATTCTGTGTCAACACACTGACCGCGCACTTTTTATCGGTGGCTCGGCTACACCCTTACCATACTTTGGTTTATATATAGCATTTCTCACTCAAATTTCTGAAAAGTCAGTGTGCGGGTTCGCACCCGATTTGTCTTAAGTGCATTTTGACATTCTGGTGATTTTGGCAACATTTACACCATATTCAGTCACATCACCAGAAATAAAAAAGCTATATATCCCGCTAATTCAAAAAGGGTAAAATGGTCCAAAAAAATAAATGTCCAAATCCGGGGTTGGCCGTTTTACTTTTAAAACGCGATTTTTCGCACATTTAGCCTGACGAGAGCATAATTTGCGATTTCGGCGGTATATTCTCCAATAACCCGCGGGACATCGGTAAGACATTTTCGCCGTCATTGGCAACACGCCATTTTTCGCCACGACCGCGCCATTTTTGCCCTTACTGACTTTTCAAAAAGCTATAAGATAATGCTATATATGCTCTGTTTTTCAGTAAGGCAGTCGCATTTTGGGCGAAAAACCGAACATCGTCGGGTCGCGCACCCCTCGCGTGTATGTATAATAAATACATACCAGTGTATGTATGTATGAAATGAAGAAGACAGTCGTAGTTGACTTGGATTATATGCGACCGACGGTTCATAGTAAACGACGGTCAAGGTCCGCAAAACGGGATACATCTACCGGCGGTGGCGGCAACGAAGAGGACGACGATATTGATTCTACTGAACTGTTAGATGTCAGAACTCTATTAAAAAAGCACCAAACCTATGACGGCGATGACGGCGATGACGGCGAGGATCTTACCGAGACCGACACAGAGAATGATACCGATATGGAATCATCGTCATCGTCGTCGTCGTCGTCGCCATCGCCAATCTCGGCCACACAGAGACATCCCAGTATCCAGGACGAGGATTACGCGGTGGATTCGGATGATGATTTATTACAATCCGTGCTTGATGAACCCACATTTCCGCTGGATATTAATGCGATATTATCTGCGATGAATAAGACAGAAAATAACACGATTGCGAATATGACGCTGAAGAAGATCGCTGCGCGAAGACACGAAATTCTCTCGTCGTTGAATTTGTCTTCGGAGAAGATGGCGGAATTTGAACGAAAACTAACGATGTATCGCGTGATTGAAACTCCGTATGACCTTAAACATAACCAATTGATACGATGGATACCGATGCGGTCTCTTGAAACGCGACCCTATCTCACACTTGGCGGGACCTTATTCCGCATCCGTGAAAATATAGAGGAAGGCGTCCACGTGGTGACAATGCGGAATGTAAAACGGTTTGTTTTCAATATCAAATTTGAAGTGAATATCGTATTTCAGCGACTAAGTGAGGAGGAACTACTTATCTTGCGCGCGGTGGAATTTGTAGAAAATGACAACGACCACGACAAATGACGCCGCCAATGATGAAACGATCGCAACGTCGGGGGGGGATTTTCAGCGAGGAGGTAAATCCAACACATGCGCCGATTTTGTGATATCACTGGTAAAACGAGGTTGCAACTTATCACCACGCGCGGTTTTACAGCGAAAGCCGTGGCGACGTAGCCCTCTATTGTTGAATATAGACTGGGTGCAATATGCGATACGGCGACTTTTTTCAATGGATTCGCGTCGTTTACGTGCGCGGGTCATCATCGTTGGCGCATTCTTCGCAGTTTTTGGCTTGATACAGCTACACAACTTTTCAGCGAGAATACGATGGGCGCGGGATTTTGCGGTTTTTATAGAAATAGACGCCAATGCCGCGGAGCGCATAGGTCTCGGCCCGCGACGATAATGACGAAGTATTCTAATATAATCACTGCGTGTTAATCGCATATCTTTATCAATATCGCGATCTGTATATTTTGGAAACCGCCGCATAATAGTATTATAGTGTTATAGTATTATAGTATTATAGTATTATAGTATTATAGTATTATAGTATTATAATATAATAATATAATGGCGTTATCATCTACGCCACACTCAAAAAAACGACCCAAAGTGGTTGTGTTTGATGTAGACGAGACACTCGGTAATTTCGCACAATTTTCTTTATTTTGCCACGTATTAGAGGACTATTTCAATAAATCAGACATTACATATCGCCATTTCAATGATTTAGTTGATTTATACCCGGAGATTATACGCCCGAGTATGTTGCGTATATTAGACTACATTCGTAAAAAGAAGAATGCCGGTGTTTGTAGTAAGGTTATGATATATACGAATAATATGGGGCCGGATAAGTGGGTAGGTCATATTCGCCAATATTTTGAATATAAACTGCGCGCTATGGTCACACCACCCGCCACCAGTGACGATCTCGCCATCGTTCCTCCATTATTCGGGCATACGATCGGTGGATTCAAGTCGCAGAATGTGGCGTCGGCGTCGTCCAGCGACGCATTCCCGCAACGATCCACAAAAGAAAAGACCATCCGCGATTTCATTCGTTGTTCGCGTATGCCGCCCGATATTGAAGTATGTTTTCTGGATGACGTATATCACGCTAAAATGACGGACGAACGGGTATATTATATCAAATTACAGGCGTATCATTTTCACATTCCATTTCATATCTTTGTTATTCGGTTTTTGAATAGTCGGCTATATCGCGACGTATTTGATGGGTTCAAGGTCCCTTCTATAACACCGGCGTTTACAGCTGTTGCTAAAAAACAAGTTTTATCTATTGAACTCAATGACCTCTTTGTAAAATATGCAAATATGGCTGAATATGACGTGAAAGCGCAACAACGAAAAATGAACCCGCGCGAGATTGATGAAATCATCAGCAAATATATATTATACCATCTTCAAGAGTTTTTCCGAGATGGACCCCCGCCACTGCGGTCATTACTCTCCGCACAGCATCATCATTCGCGTGCCAACAAGAATACGAAAAAAAAAAGGTATTCCGGCGCCTCCGCCTCCGCCCCCGCCCCCGCCACGAGTGTATTTTATGTTGATAAGGCTTCTGCTGTAAAGAATATGCGTAATAAGACAGTTCGCAACAGGTAGGTAGGTGTAATTAATTAATTACAGCCACCGCATTTCACCGGACGCATTCATAATTACGACCCGGTCTCCATTTGCTTCCGCGGCTGCAATCGCTTCCGCTGTCGCAATCCGGGTTTCTGGAGTAGAGTGCATTTCGTCCAGGTATACAATCCCAGACTCTCGGCGTGCGACAATCCGCCGTCTCGCATCTTCCAGATCTTTCGCTGATTTTCGTTCGCGTTCGGCGATGACCCAGCGTTGATGACGCATATTTGACGTGTGTTTGTCCCAGTTTCCTTGCGTGCCACGCCATCCACATTGACAACTAACTGGACGCACGATTTCCAATTCGTGAAACGTGTCATTAAACAAACGATCCATAATAAGCTGAATTGCGTGATGAAGCACCATTGGGCTCGTTTCGTATCCCGCATTTCCTTCCTCTGGTTTGTAATTGAGAAGCAACTGGAAGATCTCGCGTTCGTCCCCACGATGAACGAGGTTATAATTGTCGCTCAAGTAAATACTTGAATCACTGCCACACAGTTCCACGACGATTTCGTCCGCAACTTCCGTAATTTCGTCGTATAGATCTTCGTCGGTTTCTTCAATCTCCTCCAGCGTCATCCAGCAACGCAATAAATCGCCTGGACGACGCTCTCTCAACGTGTCTCGTTTGTGCTTGTGTAAGGAACCAAGCGCGTTCATCCCGCGTAAATACTCACCTTCGGGCAGTTTCTCCATATTATCCTCCAGTATACTCATTATGATATCAAGATCCTTCTGAATCGCTTGATCGGCTTGTCCTCTTGCGGTCGCGTCCATTGTTGTTGTTTTCTTCTGCGTGTTCGTTGTTGTCTATTGCTATACTTGACGATAAAACATTTCAATTTTTTCGTCAAATGGTGCCCTGCGCCCTCATCCCCTCCCCCGCTACGCCTGTCTCTGGCTTTGCGCCTGCGTCTGGCCCTGGATAAATTTCTTCACGGCCGGAATATTATCCACTGCGCCAGATGTGTCAATGAAATTATAAATCGGATGGACTACTCCTGCGCTTACTGGCTGTGTTATGTTTTGCTGTATTTGTTTCTTCGCATAATTTGCAACAGTATCTGATACAATGTGTGTGATCAAAATAAAGACACACGTGGAAATAATAAGACGTCGGTCAAAATCACTAAACGCGTTTCCGCCTAAAAATGCGAATTTCGGGTTCGTCCACGAAATTGTGTTAAACCGAAGCAATAGAACAAACACCGCGACATACAATATGATGTTTCGCAATAGAGGGATATACTCCGGAATTGTGTTATAAAACCCGAGCAATATAACCGCATAACTCGTGTAGAAAAATATGTCAATATACTTGTAATACATTGCGTATTTCGTGAATACAGGTCTAAGAATATCGCGAATATTTGTTATGATGGCGACAAGGAGGTCTTCGGCCATTGTTTTTATATGATTCATTGCGTGAATGAATAATGCGCGTGCGCGATTTGTATATTGTATAGATAATATTACTCGGTCGCTCGGTCGCTCGCTCGTTCGTCCGTTGAAACATAAAATGACAACAAACGCGCGCTCGGGTCAAGAACGCCCTCACAAAATGGGTGGCGCCAGTAATATGGGATGGTTTCTCCGCGATGTTCATATATATTCTCAAAGACGCGCCGGTAATAAAAACTTTCCTTGTCATACGGCGGATTATGTAGCGAATATAAATAGTGTCGTTTATTTTGAATATCTGCGTCGGATACAACACGGTCCGAATACTCTTTAATCATTTGGACCCAGGTCCGCCCTCCATCCGCGGAACTCACCCCATCGCTGAATGCCTCTTTTCGGCGCCAGAGAACATCATCGGGGATCAGTCCATCGCCTTGGAATGCCTTCCGAAGCAGGTATTTCTCTATTTTATCGTCGTCGCTGAATCGCTTGAACCGCGGAGGAATGGACATAATATACCCGAGAAATTCCTTATCCGCAAATGGAACACGCGCTTCCAATCCAGCGCCACTTATGCTTTTATCGGACCGAAGGAGGTCAAAGAACCGAACATCGCGTATCATCCGCTCATTTTCACGATGAAACTCTGCGTCACTGGGTGCTTTAAGGAAACCGCGATAGGACCCGAAGATCTCATCCGACATATCCCCGCAATAAATAACGACATCGTCGGTTTGTTGTTGGATATATTTACTGACAAGGTAATTCCCGACCGATGCACGGATCGTTGTAGTGCAATAACTCTCGGTTTGATAAATTGTATCGTATATCGCGTGCAAGAATTTGTCCTCGGTAAGAGTAATCTCGTGATGACACGTCCCCAAATACTCGGCTACACGACGCGCCCACTTCAAATCTACCGACCCCGCCAGTCCAATGCTATATGTATTCAAGACCGTATCCGGCGAAGTCCTCTTTAATTCTCTGGATACAATCGCGGTAACGAGTGAACTATCCAATCCACCTGATAATAAGCACCCTACTGGCCTCTCACTCATTAGTCGTTTCACGACGGCGGTCGTGAATAATTCGCGAATCTTGGCGCATATCTCGCCCTCGGCGCCCTCGCCACCGTCGCCACCGTCGCACGCGGGCTCTATAATAGGGTAGGAATACATAACCGAGATTTCCTGGATTTTACTTTCTAATAAGGAGACATCCCCTTTCTCCAGCAGGGCGGGTTTAGGTGTATAAGAAATACCCGCGTATTCGTAATACGAAGTAAACGCGGCAACACCCTCTTCTGGAATATACTCCATATAACACCCTGCCGGAAACTGTGCGATGGTGTCGCAAATTGCGTGGATAGATTTCATTTCACTTGCGACACATAGCGCATAATGGTCAGGATTCAATGATAAACAAACCAAATCAGAATGTTCACCCCCGAAGGCACCATCGTGGCGCGATACTCCGATAAAGAGTGACCGCACACCTACCGGATCTCTCGCGACATAAGTCGCCCCAGTTTCATAGTCGTGTAATACAATTCCGAAGACGCCGTCCAATCTACGCACAGTCTCGTGAAACCCAATTTTGCGGTAAAGGTGAATAATAATTTCACAATCAGAACCGCTTTGATACTCACTTTCCAGGCCGAATTCCGCAATCAAGCTACGAAAGTTATAGATCTCGCCGTTACAAATGAGACGACAGTTCTTGATATAAAACGGTTGGTCGGATGCGGGATTCATTCCGTTGATAGAAAGACGGTGAAACCCCCAAGCGCGAGTGTCGTCTTTCAAAAAGACGGATTTGTCTGGACCGCGATGAGCGGATAAAACATAATTTTCTTGTAATGTCTTCAACTGCGCTAATGCGAGACGCGCCACCGTTTGAAAATAGAATATACCGCACATTGATGATGGATATATAATAACATATAGTTGGGTTTATACCATTTATTTTCACATTATAGAATAATATACGTATCATCATACATACATACATACAAGTCAACAGATGGAGTTTTACGGCGTCGTAAATGGCGCATATTCCAACCATCACGATCGTCTTGGTGAAATCAATCAACGCATATCCGATAGAAATATCCCATCTTCCGCACTTCGCCCCGCCTTCAATGTGCGCCCTCTTTCATCCAAATACGCAATGATGCCAATTATAGAGTCGCGCCCCGTCCCGACAGTTCCTATTTCCGCCTATCAACAGTTTACTACAGAGTCGGTATTCAATCCCGGAAACGCAAAGGCGCCGTGGCGTGGATGGGCCGAACGCGTCAATGTAGAATCATCCCTGCGAAACCAATTCTTCGCACTTCAACGCAACGACCGTGCTGTATATGTTCCGAATTCAAATAGTGATCTATATAATGTCACTGTGATCGCTCGTGAGATAGATCAACCCAACCCCTACTTATTTGAAAATGGTGCGACGGATTTCGCACCGATGAACCCGAACCCCAACAATTTAGGCAAACTAACGTTTGATAATTCTACGCGATTTCAACTTCGGACATTAGATTGTACGTATGACGGGTTCTGCACTGGCGAAGGTGGGCCAGTTATTGAGCCTGCGACGAATTATATTCCGAAAGAACAACTCCAAAAGAAACAAAAAGAAAAGGAACAAAATGCGCATACCTCACATATCACGGAAGGGTTTACTGGAAATGGGGGGTCTGGGACAGGGCAACCATCGGCCGTCGCCACGACCACCGCCACGACCACCGCCACGACATTTCCCACATATATACCGCGCGCGACGGCGGGTTCTAATGCGAAGGAGTATTTGACGATGAGGAACAGGACATAAACATAATAAATTCTCTATAATATACCAATATATGCCAAATTATTGTTCTATTATAACGTATCACGCTGTGCTGAAATGGATCAAGATGAAGAACCACGCCATCACCCAAAATGCGACAACGACTGGAACGAATTAAACGAATTAACGTTATCGGTAATGGCGAATCGGACGCGGTATGATAGATATAAGAAAACAATCACGACTGCGTCGGATACGCTTGCGGAGAACTTCTGTAAAGAAAAGGCGTATTATAAAGAACGAATAATGGCGATGACGAGTGACCTTTTTGACGAACAATGTGAAAATGACGACATTAACCGTGCGCATCGGGAATATATAAAATCGTGTATTGAATATTTGAAATGGAATGATATAACGGAGATGGTGAGTTCGGATACGAGAAGGAACGAAGACATCGCGGGTGTGCGACTGGAATTACAAATGAAGATCCAAGACACGGCGACGGCGATGGCGACGGCGACAGCGACGCCCGACGAACCGGAAGAGGAGGATTCCGACGACGCCGACGACACCGACGACGCCCGCGCCCGCGACGAAACTGCCCCCAAGTTCCAAAATATCATATCGCTGGCAAACAAAATGTGTATCCGAAAAAAAACAATAGACGATTTTATTGTATTGAAACCCTCCGTTGGGAATACCGATAAGGAGATAAATGCGCGATTACCGAAAATCCGAGATTATCACAACGAGATATTGAAACGCGCGACCGAAGCCGATGCCGATCATTGAGATTGAGCCACAATCATAAGCGCGCAATTGACAATCGTATCTGAAAATGACAACCACCGATGATATGAACCGCCAGCCGGATCAAACCAAAATTCGCGTGAAGGGATGAGATGAAACGCTTTCAGCCCGTTGGTTGTTTCGCGTGAAGACTGATCCTCCTGAAATAGTTGGGCGATATCATAATATGACGAGTCGGGTCCAAATGCGGTTTGCGACAATTCCTCATTAGACGCGATGAATCCGATCATATCATCTTGGATGAAGTAGTCATAATTGCTGGAAGGGACAATCATTGTCATTATATAATTCACAACCGCATCGCTGACGAAAGTAGTATACTTTGCGTGAACGGTATGGACTGGGTGTGGGAGGACGTCATTCTCGGATGCGTGTGCACCGTAATAATCACCATCACCACCACCGACACCGAGTCCAGGTATTACATTGGATATAATGCTGTATACCGTATACAACCGAGTTGTATTGTCATACAGAATATAAGCAGACCGGTAATGAAGTGTTTTTGCGCTATTATACACGTGAATGCCATATGCGTATCGTGTGATGGGGGTCATCGGATTGATGCACATGTGTTTGGTGATGACCGTATTCTTACGCGTTTCCTTGCCCTCAAGCTCCATCATTGCGTCGGCGATACACGACAGATCGTTGTCGTGTTCCTCCCCTGCCTCCGCCACCGCCGCCACCGTGTTACGACGAGTGGTTCTTGGTGTATGTACCTTATATGTCCGGATGCTGGCTTCGCGTAACGATGGCGTCGTAATCTTGACACGACGGCGGGAACGGTCATCGCTGGCGATGGCGACGATATTATTCTTGGCAATAGAAGAACGAGTTTGCACGACCATTACAATAACAATAACAATAACAATAACGACGACGATGGAATATGTTGTATCCCGAAAGAAATATAAACAGTTCAATTTTTTATGAGATAATAGTATAGGTTTAGTATTCTATTATTTAACGCGATATGAATCAAGAAGACAGTGTCATAGGCGGTGGGGGTGGCAACTCCCCGAAATTCAAATCAGTGAGTTGCGCCCCAAAAGACGAGACCGACCCTGATATCAATGAAACAAAGGACTTTTCGTGTTATTCATCCAAGTCTCTTGAGAAGTTGAAAATACTCTGGAATAAACGCCACCCCGATAAGAAAATCCAGGACACTGACCCGCGCGCGATATGGACGGCTCTCAAAAACAATATGAGCCACGTATGTCACCAAGAGGCGTGTTGGTTGCGCCAGAATTTCGCATCCGCCGGAATGGATCGCGAGATGCTTCATTATACATTTGCGCCTCAAGCCCCGAAAGAATGGAAGAAGGATATTAATGCGTGGCTATCCAGTATTGATATCGCAAATGCGATGAAACAATACGAACACGCGGTTCCATCCTTTCTCTTCATCGGCCCATCCCCGGTAGATTTTGACGAAGTCCTTGAAGACGGCGAATGCGTGTGGGAGGAATTATGTAAATTTGATATTATGAAACACGTTAAAAATGGGAAACAGAAAATCGGCGTGGTCTTCAATACCGACCCGCACGATAAACCAGGGGAACATTGGGTCTCATTATTTATAGATGTGCGCGCGAAGGTCATCTTTTTCTTTGATAGCACGGGGGACCGACCTCAGCGCAGGATACGTTCGTTTATGAAGATGGTGCGCGAACAGGGGGAGGCCAATGGAATACTATTTAAGGAATATATCAACGACGTTCATCATCAGAAGAACGACTCGGAGTGCGGGGTATTTGCGATATTTATGTGTATCCATATGCTTCTCGGGAAAATGACCGTCCACGATTTCTTGGATAAGAAGAAGAAACTGACGGACAAGTATATGCAACGGTTCAGGCGTAAGTTTTTTAATGTGGATGAGAAGGTGCCGACGCCGAATGTGGATTTTTAAGGCGTTGGCCCGGGCGCTGGCCCGCCTACCAGCCTTCCGCACGGCCTGACGGCCGTGCTTTAATGTCACTAGACCGTAAATTATATAAACCCGTCGCGATGTATATAATTTAATAATAACATAGCGGATGTCATCTCTCGTATCCCAAGAAAACAAAGAACTTCTCTGGGGGCTACTCGCCGAGGAAGGGCTTTTTGACGGTATTCCCGACAATGTAACCCCCGAAGAAATCAAGCACGTATTTGAACGTATCCTCAAAAATCTCTCGGCGACCATCCCGTCGCTCCACACCGCCAGGTTGAAAGAACTCCACCACGCGAAACGCATCGCCATCGCCGAAGAAGACTATGACACCGCGAAGAAACTCCGCACCACGATAGACGAGATGGAGGCACCGCTCGCGCGATTAGAGAAACTGGAATCACGCAAAGCACACGCAATTCAGACGGAGGATTATGAAGCAGCCAAACAAATCAAGATGGAGATAGACCGGATTCGCGCCGCGTCTTTTTCGCTGAAAGAACTCAATAAAATCGCGATTGAATCTCTCGCCGTGAATATTCCGAAACTCGCGAGAGATATTAGCGCGATAAAATCGGGAAGCGGCGGCGGCGGCGGCGGTCCTCTTCCTCCCCGGTTTGGATATCCTGCTGGCGTCGGCGGCGGCGCGGTGCGAGAGATTTACAATGCGGAAGATTTCCAGAATCAAAAGCGCCAAGAGGTAGAAATAAAGATGCGAGAGAAAGAGGCAGAGATGCGGTCGTATTTTGAAGTCCCGCGTCCAAAGGAGATAGATTTTTCGGACATTCCGAGAGACGCACGGCCGGTAATGCGATTGAAAGCGCCACCTGGGAATACCGACGTAACAGCCGACATCGGGGATGATAGTCCACTCGCAGTAGACGGAGATGATATGGAGAAACTCATCGCCGAGAGAATTGCGGCACGACAGCGCGATATGGATGAAATCACGGAGAGAATAAAAGCGACGATGCCGCCGTCGGAGCAACAACAACAACAACGGCATCCCGCGGAATATAATCCAAATGACATCACACCTACTACAATACCTGCTATGACAATACCGCACCCCGCATTACAAAGTGTGGATACGCGGAAGGTACCTGAAGATATGCGAAAGGTACCTGAAGATATGCGGAGGGTGCGATTTCAGGAAGAAGATACAAATCCAATCTTTCTGAAACTGAAGAGAAAACCGATGGTGGAGGATCCGGTTTGATTCTTCTTTTTTGATAAAAATCATTGCGCCGCCGGCCTAAAGGTCGGCTTGCTCCATTCTTTTTATCAAAAAC
>JACCEC012387380.1_pt1 | contig 22856 bp, 18 predicted proteins | sample 7450121 | NCBI WGS metagenome assembly JACCEC01 (sample SAMN15323455, study PRJNA562643) | freshwater metagenome | isolation source: river surface water | place: USA:Blue River Watershed | collected 2017-08-18 | reverse complement strand
GTCCGCTCCGGTCAGTTCCCCTGCGCCGGCACGGCCGGCATCTCGGGGATGAACTCGTCGATCAGCTTGCCGCCGGCGTCGAACACCGGTTTGCGCAGCACGGGCTTCCCGCCGATGTGGCGGGAGAACCAGCTCTGCATCTCCCAGTGCCAGTAGATCGCGTTCTGGGGCGTGAGGATCCAGTGGTTTTCGTTCGGATACACCACAAGGCGTGACGGCACGCCCATCGCCTGGAGCACGCCGTAGAGTTCGAGGCCGTTGCCGTAGGGCACACGGTAGTCGAGCTCGCCGTGCAGGATGAGCATCGGGGTCTTGAAGTTTTTCGCGTAGAACATCGGGTTCTGCCGCTGCATGCCCTCGAGGTTTTCCCACGGCTTGCCGCCCATGACTTCCGGAAAGCCGTGCGGGACGTCGCTCGCGTATTGGGCGTAGGAGCTGTTCACGCCCGCGTGGTTGATGATGCACTTGAAGCGCGTGGTGTGGCCGGCGACCCAGGCCGCCATGTAGCCGCCGTAGCTGGCGCCGGCGGCGGCGAGCCGCTCGGGGTCGAGGTTGGGCATCCTGGCAAGCAGGTGATCCGTGCTCTTCATGATGTCCTCGAACGGCATGTCGCCCCATTGGTTGATGATGCTCTGGGCAAACTTCTCGCCGAAGCCGGTCGAGCCGTGGCGGTTGACCCAGGTGACGACGTAGCCGGGAGCGGCGAGCACGTGGGTGTTCCAGCGGTAGCTGAAGCTGTCGCGGTTCATCGTGTGCGGACCGCCGTGCATCAGCTGCACGAGGGGATATTTCTTCGTCGCGTCGTAGCCGGGCGGATACACGAGCCAGCCGTGGATCTGCTCGCCGCGGGCGCCGGCGAACCAGTAACTCTCGACCTTGCCGAGATCGAGGGTGGCGAGTGCGGCGGCGTTGAAGTTCGTGAGCTGGCGCACGGCGCCGGTCGCGGCATCGAGGGCGAAGAGTTCGTTGGGGCGGCTCGTGGTGTCGTTCAGGAAAACGATGCTGCCGGCGGCGGCGTGGAGCGAGGTGGAGGTGCCCTGGCGGTGGACGGCGGCGAAGCCGGAGCCGTCGGCGTTCAGCTTGAAGACCGGCACGACGCCCTTGTCCTCGGCGGTGGTCCAGAGCGTGCGGCCGTCGGCGGAGAAACCGACCTCGTCGAAGCTGTAGTCGATCGCCTCCGTGAGGCCCGTGTTGCGGCCGGTGGCGAGATCGTGCCGCCAGAGTTTGCTGAACTCGCCGTTGTGGATCGTGGACTCGGTGCGCACGTAGTAGATCGATTTGCCGTCGGGCGAGAACCGCGGCTTGCCGTCGCTGCCGCGGTTGTCGGTGGTGAGGTTGCGGGTGGTGCCGCTGCCGTCGGTGGCGACGAGATAGATGTCGGGGTTGTGGTGGTCGCGATAGGGACGCTTCGTGGTGTTCATCACGACGGCGGCCCATTGGCCGTCGGGGGAAATGTCGTAGCTGTTCTCGCCGGAAGGCGTGAAGAGCTGCAGCGACTGCGGCGTGAGATCGGTGAAGGTCTTCGCGGCGACATCCACCCGCAGCAGCCGGCTGGCGAGGTTGTCGGTGAGCCAGCGGTCGAAGAAGCGATACTGCCGGTCCTCGGTCACCTTGGCGGTCATCTTCGAATCCTTGCGGCGCTTGGCCTCCTTCTTGATCGCGTCGAGGTTCTCCTTCTTCAGCGCCCCGGCGGGTTGCGGGATGATGTTCGTCGTGACGAGGACGGACTTGCCGTCGGGATGCCACTGCGGGAGCGCGAGGGCGTAGGGGAGCTCGAGGATCTTCTCGGCTTCGCCGCCGCCGACCGGGATGACGTAGAGGGCGGCGTTCTCGTCGTCGCCCCGCTTCGAGGTGAAGGCGATCCGCCGGCTGTCGGGGCTCCACGCCGGACTGCCGTCGCTGGCTTCGGCGCGCGTGAGCCGGCGCGGTTCGCCGCCGGCGACGTCGACGAGCCAGAGGTTGGTCGTGCCTTTGTTTTTCTCGATCGACCATTCCTGCACGGGGAAGACCACGAGGCGGCCATCGGGCGAAACCTGAGGGGCGCCGACACGTTTCATGGCCCAGAGATCCTGCGGGGTGATGGGGCGGCGCTCCGCTCCAACGGTGACGAGCACGGACAGCAGGAGCAGCGAGGCTCCCAACCAGCGGTGATGTTTCATGGCCACTGGTCAACCTGACGGCGGGCGCGAGTCAAAGCTTGTGCGGCGGGAGCCCCGCAACGCGTCGGTGAGCTTGCGGCCATCCCGGAGGCTGCTCATCTCTGGACCCCATCTTTGCCTATGCTCGGTCGTTCCGCCTCTCCCTCCTCCCACGTCTGGAAATTTTTCCGCACCGGCGGCTTCGACCAGGTGCTCCTGCAGTCCGCGGATGATCTGCGCTCGCTCGTGCAGCTGGATCAGAAGCTCTGGGTCGCGCTCAGCTGTCCCGTCAAGGGGCTCGAGCTGGACGAGCAGACCCTGAAGCTGATCGACACCGACAACGACGGCCGCATCCGCGTGCCGGAATTGCTCGCCGCGGTGGATTGGGCCTGCGCGCGGCTGAAGGAGCCGGCGATCCTGCTGCGGGGCGAGGACGCACTCGCGCTCGGGGCGATCAACGCGGCGACGCCCGAGGGCAAGGTGCTCCATGCTTCCGCCCGGCAGATTCTCGTCAACCTGGGCAAGCTCGGCGCCGGCCAGGCCGAGGACGCCGCCACGCTGGGCGTGGCCGATGCCGCCGATACGGCGCGGATCTTTGCCGCGACCCCGATCAACGGCGACGGCGTGGTGCCGCCGGAGGCGACGGCGGACGCCGCGACGCAGGCGTTGATCCGCGACATCCTCGCGACGGTGGGCGGCGCGAAGGACCGGGCCGGCACGGAGGGCGTGACCGAGGCGCACGTGGACGGCTTTTTCAAGGAGCTGGCCGCCTACGTGGCGTGGGCGGAGCGGGGCGGGGCGCAGGAAACGGCGGTGCTCGGCGACGCCACGGCGGCCGCGGTGGCGGCGTTGAAGGCCGTGCGCGGCAAGGTCGACGACTACTTCGCGCGGTGCCGGCTGGCGGCGTTCGATGGCCGGGCCACGGCGGCGCTCAATCGTTCCGAAAACGAATATCTCGCGGTCGCGGCGAAGGACATGCGGATCACGGCGGAGGAGGTCGCTTCGTTTCCTTTGTCGCGGATCGAGGCCAACCGGCCGCTGCCGTTGCTCGCCGGCGTGAATCCCGGCTGGGCGACGGCGCTGGCCCAGTTTCACGCGGCGGTCGTGGTGCCGCTGCTGGGAGCGGCGCAGGCCACGCTCACCGAGCAGGAGTGGGCCGCGGTCAATGCGAAGCTCGCGCCCTATGAGGCGTGGCTCGGTGCGAAGGCCGGCGCGGCCGTGGAGAAGCTCGGTCTCGCCCGGGCGCGCGCGCTGCTCGCCGATCCGGCGCAGGGCGCCCTGCGCGAACTGCTCGCGCGCGACAAGGCGCTCGAGCCGGAGTTCAAGTCGATGACCGATGTGCTGAAGCTGGTCCGCTACGTGCGCGACCTCCGGGAGCTCCTGCATAATTTCGTCAACTTCGCCGATTTCTATTCGCCGCACCGCATGGCGGTCTTCCAGGCGGGACAACTCTTCCTCGACAGCCGCTCCACCGAGCTCTGCGTCCGGGTCGACGGTCCCAATCCGCTCGCGGCGATGAGCAAGGCCTACATCGCCTACTGCACGTGCAGCCGCGCCGGGCTGCCCTCGATGAACATCGCGGCGTGCTTTACGCAGGGCGACAGCGATTACCTTTTCGTGGGCCGCCGCGGCGTGTTCTACGATCGGCAGGGCCGCGACTGGGATGCCGTCATCACGAGCATCGTCGATAATCCGGTGAGCATCCGGCAGGCATTCTGGTCCCCCTACAAGAAGTTCATCCGCTTCGTGGAGGAGCAGATCGCCAAGCGCGCGGCCGCGGCGGATGCGGAGGCGACGAGCAAGCTGGCGACCGCGGCCGAGAAGACGGCCACGCTCGACAAGGCGCCGCCCAAGCCCGGCGAGCCGCCCAAGAAACTCGATCTCGCGGTCATCACCGGTATCGGCGTGGCCATCGGTTCGATCGGCACGTTTGCCTCGATGGTCTTCGCCAAGTTCGTCGAAATCCCCGGCTGGAAACTCCCGCTGATTCTCGCCGGACTCATGCTCGCGATCTCGCTGCCGGCGATGGTGATTGCCTGGCTCAAGCTCCGGCAGCGCACGCTCGGCCCGATCCTCGAGGGCAACGGCTGGGCCATCAACGGCCGCGTGAAGATCAACATCCCCTTCGGCACGGCCCTCACGGACATCGCCAAGCTCCCGGCCAACGCGCAGCGCACGCTCGAGGATCCTTACGAGGACAAGGAGGCGGCCGCGCAGCGGCGACGCTTCATTACGGGGCTCGTGGTGCTCGCGCTCATCGGCGTCGCGGTGCTCATCCGCTGGGACCACAATCGGCGCGGCCGTTACTTCTGGCAGCCCGCGCCCACGCCCGCGGCCGCGGTGGCGCCGGCCGTCCCGGTTGCGCCTGCGCCCGCGGAAGCAAAGAAGTAAATCCCGGGCGCGCGGCGCTCAGCGATGCTCGTTCCACTCGGGGGACGAGTATTGCTCGCTCAGCGCCCCCAACTCCTCGTCGTCGATCTCGGGCCAGCCGGTGGTGCGGGCGCCGGTGCCGAGCATCCGCGCCAGCCCGCCGACGAAATCCGCCTCGAACCGGTCCCAATCCACCGCACCGGCGGCGGGCCGCCAGATCGAGCCTTGGAACAGCAGGCCGTGCTTGTTGCGCTTCTGCGCGGCGCCGGCGATTTTGACGCCGGAGCCTGCCTGCACGACATCGAATGCTTCGGCGCGCGTGAAGCACACGCCCGCGGGTCCGGGCGCCTCGCCCTCGCAGGCGGCGCCGCCGGGTTCGCACGGTTTCACGCGCGCTGCGATGCCTTGCGACTGGAGCGCTTCGGCGAGTGCCTCGTGCACGGCGCGGTAGCTCTGCGCGGCGCGCAGTTCCTCAAGCGGGTGCCCGCGCGGGATGACGAGGGCATAGGTCCAATCCTCGCGGTGGTCGACGATGCCGCCGCCCGTCGGCCGCCGGCACAGTTCGACCCGCTCCGGTGCGCCGGCGCCGGCCGTGGCGGCGGCGGTCTGCTCGCGCACGAAGGCGAACTTCTGGCTGTAGCCGAAGGTGAAGGCCGGCAGCCGCCAGCCGTAGTGGCGGAAGCGCGGATGGGCGCTTTGCGCGGCGGGGTAGCGCTGCAGGAGCAGGAAATCGGCCGCCATGTTCTCCGCCGCGCCGGCGAGGCGGGTCGGCAGGACGTCGAGCGGAGCGGGCGTCATAGCGCGTGATACCAGTCGCGGACGTGCGGCGGCACGTGGAGCTCCTCGAGTTGCTCCGCAAAGGTCTGCGGGCGGGTCTTCAGTTTGCCGGCGAGCGGTCCGATCTCGAGGGCAAGCGCCGCGGGGCGTTTGCGGGCGACTTCCGGCACATCGGCGCGGGAGACCTGGGCGAGCGGGGCTTGTTTCGCGGTGAGCTTGAAGTGCTCGCGCACGCGTTCGCCCAGCTGGTAACGGGAGAGCACCTCGCGTCCGCCCCAGTGGAAAAGTCCGCGGACGTCGCGGCGTTCGCAGAGCTCGACGATCGCCTCGGCGAGATTTTCCGCGCCGCACGGTTGCCGGAACTCGTCGGTGAAGAGCCGGGGCGTCTTGCCGGCGGCCCAGTCGGCCAGCAGTCGCTCGTGCAGGCTGCGTTGGCGCGTCGGGCTGTTGCCGGTGAGCAGGGGGATGCGGAGCGTGACGGCAAAGTCCGCGGCCGCGGCGTGCACCGCGCGCTCGCTCTCGATTTTCTGCCGGCCGTAAAGGTTGACGGGTTCGGCGAGGTCGTCGGCCGCGTAGGCGCGCGTGGCCGCGCCGGCAAACACCTGTTCCGAGGAGAGGTGAATGCAGCGCGCGCTCACGTGGTGGGCGAGGCGCGCCAGCGTGGCCGGCAGCGCGACGTTCATCGCCTGCGCGAGCGCGGGGTTGGCCTCGCACTGCTCGGGCTGCGAGACGGCGGCGCAGTTGACGATGGCGTCGGGAAACGCCTCGAGCACCGCCGCGGTGACCGCCGCTTCGGCCGTGAGATCGAGCCGCAGCTGGCGATCGACGCCTTCGATGGGGTCGGGATACGTCCCGACGATGCCGGTGACCCGGTGGCCGCGGCGTCGGGCGGCCCGGGCGACGGCGGAGCCGACGAGGCCGGAGGCGCCGGCAAGGAAGAGGTGCATGCGCGAGAGGGGCGCGGTTCAGCTGAAGAGATCGGGCTCCACGTGCCAGCGCACGACCCAGCGGGAACCGCCGGGCTCGAGCGCGAGGGTGGCGCCTTTCTTCATGGCGAAGATCACCGGTTGCGCGGCGCCGCCCACCAAGATCGAGGCGAGGGCGCTGAGGTGCGGCTCATGGCCGACGATTGCGACGGGCCGGAGGAGCGCGGCGATCTGCCGGGCGATCGGCTGCGGGTCGTCGTCGGGCGTGAGGCCGGCGACTTCCTTCAGCGGCACGGGGAGCTCCATTTCGGCGAGCAGATGCTGGGCGGTCTCACGGGCGCGCACGAGCGGGCTGTGCCAGACTTCGACGGGCTTGAAGGCCTGGGCGCGCTTCAGGAAATGGGCGAGGCGGGAAACCTGATGGCGGCCGCGGGCAGTGAGCGGCCGGGCGGCGTCGGGCAGCAGATCGGCCGCCTCCGCGTGGCGGATGAGGTAGACGAGCATCGGCGGACGGTGCGGGTGAAACGATCAGGCGTCGAGCAGCTTGCGGGCAGCGCGCAGGAGCGCGCTCAGCGCGTAGGGTTTTCGCATGCAGGCCTGGTGCTCCGGCGGCAGCCAGCTCACCGGCATGCGGAAATCTTCCTGGCACGTGCAGAGCACGCGCAGGCCGGGATTCGCCTCGCGCAGACGGCGGGCCTGCTTTTCGCCGTCGCCCGCGAGCGTGCCGATGAACAGTTGCACGCGCCGCTCTTCGCCGCTGTTCGGCCGCTCGGCAAACGAGCGCGCCGCCGCCACCCGGTAGCCGTCCGCCGTGAGCATGCCCGCGACCATCTTGCGCACGACTTCGTCCTCCTCGATGAGCAGGACCGTCTCGTTGCCCCGCAACGAGGGCAGGGGCGCGACCGTGGGGGCCGGTTCCTCGGCCGGATCGTTTACCGCCGGCAGCAGGATTTCGAAGGTGGAGCCGACGAGCAGCGCGCTGCGCACGGAGATGTAGCCGCCGCTCTGCTGCACGACGCCGTAGACGAGGGCGAGGCCGAGGCCCGTGCCCTTGCCCTCGGGCTTGGTGGTGAAGAACGGCTCGAAGAGATGCTGCTGCGTCTGCGAATCCATGCCCGTGCCGTTGTCCGCCACCGAGATGGCAACGTAACGGCCCGGCGGCGTGTCCGACGCGCGGCGGTTCTGGCCGGGGCGGATCTCGAGATTGGCGGTGCTGACGAGGATGCGGCCGTGATCGCGGAGGGCATCGCGGGCGTTCAGCACGAGATTGAGCACGACCTGCTGGAACTGGGCGGGATCGGTGCGGACGTTGGCGAGGTTTTCCGCGAGTTCGAGTTCGACGGCGCCGGCGGTGCCGACGAGGCGGCGCAGGATCTCCACATTCTCGCGCACGAGCGCGTTGAGATTGATGACGCGCGAGTTGAGGGGCTGGCGGCGGCTGAAGGCGAGCAGCTGCTGGGTGAGCGCGGCGGCCTTGCGGCCGGCGTTGTGGATTTCGGAGACCTCGCGCAGCGCCTGCGGGTTGGCCGCCACGTGCGCCGCGAGCATCTCGCAGTAGCCGTTGATGACGGAGAGCAGGTTGTTGAAGTCATGCGCGACGCCGCCTGCGAGCCGGCCGACGGCGTCGAGCCGCTGCGCGTGCATCAGCGCTTCGTGCAGCCGCCGCCGCTCGGTCTGGTCGCGGTAGGTGGCGACGAGGTGCGTGAGTTTGCCGTGGGAGCTGAACAGCGGGGCGAAGCTCCAGGCCACGCTGAGGCTGCGGCCGTCGCGATGCAGGAGGAAACCTTCGCCGGTGAAGGGCTGGCCGGGGCGGGCGCGCCGCATCCAATCGGAGAGGCGGGCCATGTCCGCCGGGTCGGCGTGGAGCCGGCGGTGATCGGTGCCGGCGAGCGCGGTGGCCGGGTGGCCGGCGAGGGCCGAAAAGCAGTCGTTGGCGAAGGCGATCCGCAGGGCGCCCGTGCGGCTGCGGGTGAGGATCAGGAGGCCATCGCTTTGGACGCGCAGCGCGGCGGCGAGCAACGCCGGCGGAGCGGGCGTCGGCTTGCGGGCTCGACGCGGGGTTTTGCGGGATCGAGGCACTTCAGCAGGGAAATCCGGACTCGTTGTGGCTAACGAGCAAAAACGCGGCCGCGGGTGCAGCTCCCGCTACGGGGCGAGGCGTTCCACGCTCCAGCCGTCCTTGGTGCGCCGATACCGCAGCCGGTCGTGCAGCCGGCTGCGCCGGCCCTGCCAATATTCGACCGTCTCCGGTGCGATCCGCCAGCCGCCCCATTGCGGCGGGAGCGGCACCTCCTGGCCGGCATACTTCGCTTCCATCGCCTTCATGCTCTCTTCGAGCAGGCTGCGGCCGGGGATGATCGTGCTCTGTTGCGAGACCCACGCGCCGAGCTGGCTCGCGCGCGGCCGCGAGTGGAAATACGTCGCGCTCTCCTCGCGCGAGATCTTCGACACGGTGCCCTCGATGATGATCTGGCGCTCGAGCGGCAGCCACGAAAAGACGGCGGAGACGTGCGGATTCACCTCGAGCTCGAGGCCCTTGCGGCTCGCGTAGTTCGAGAAAAACAGGAAGCCGCGCGCGTCGACGCCTTTCAGCAGCACCACGCGGGCCGAGGGCCGGCCATCCTTCGTCGCCGTGGCGAGCGTCATGGCATTGGGCTCGGGCAGCTTGGCCGCCTCCGCCTCCTGGAACCATTTGTCGAACTGGCGGAAGGGATCCTTGGCGAGATCCTTCTCGGTCAGGCCGGCAAGCGAGTAATCACGTCTGAGATCGGCGAGGGTCACGAGCGCAAGTCTGCCGCGCGCGCAACGGAGTGTCAAAAATCATCTCGTCAGCGCCGCGATCCAAGCCGCGGCCGACGGAAATTCGCGCGCGAGTTGGTCGCGGGCGCCGAGTTCGAAGCCGCGGTCGTCCCACGGCGGCGTGACGACGCAGCTCACGAGGGCGAAGCCCTGGGTCGCGTCCGCGGCCAGGTGTGCGCCCTGCCAGGTGCCGCGCGGCACGACGAGCTGCACGGCGTCGCCGTGCGTCGGCGCGGGACCGAGGCGGGTGACAGCCGCGCGGCCGGCGGCGAGTTGCACGTGCTCCACCGCATCGCCGGCGTGGAAGCACCAGACCTCGTCCTGGGCCATCCGATGCAGGGCGGAGAAGCCGTGGCGCGTCACGAGAAACAGGATCGCGGAGCCGTTGTCGCCGCGCCAGGTCTGGCGGAACCAACCGCCTTCGTGCGGCAGCGGTTCCAGCCGCAGGGTGTGGATGAGGCGGAGGGCGGCGTCGGTCATCGCTTCTGCTGAACCGCGGGGCGGGGCGCGGCGCAAGCGGCAAAGGGCCGGCTTGAAAAGCGTGCGGGCGTCGCCGACGGTGGCCCTCTGTTTTCCGCATGAGCCTGACCGCGACCGATGATGCCATCGAACTCGAAGCCGAGCGGCTCCTGCGCGCGCTGCTGCACGTGGACTGCGATCCACGCGGCCGGCGCTGGAATCTCGACACGTGCCGCGAGATCGCGCCGCTGACGCTGGAGATCAACCGGCTGAAGCGGGAGCGCCGGGCGGTGATTCTGGCGCACTCGTATGTGGAGCCGGAGATCGTCTACGGCGTGGCGGATTTTCGCGGCGATTCGTATTTCCTCAGCCTCAAGGCGCGCGAGGCGCAGGCGCCGGTGATCCTGTTTGCCGGCGTCGTCTTCATGGCGGAGACGGCGAAGATCCTCTCGCCGGGGGCGCAGGTGGTGGTGCCGGACCGGAATTCAGGTTGTTCCCTGGCGGATTCGCTGACGGGGGCGCAGCTGCGGCAGTTGAAGCAGCTGCATCCGGACGCGACGGTCGTGTGCTACATCAACAGCACGGCCGAGGTGAAGGCGGAGTCGGACGTGTGCGTGACGTCGGGCAACGTCTACCACATCGTCGCGAATCTCCCCGCGAAACGCATCCTCTTCGTGCCCGACCGGCTGATGGGGCAGAATGTCCGCGACGAGCTGAAGCGCCGCGGGGTCGAAAAGGAGATCATCACCTCCGACGGCACCTGCATGGTGCACGACCAGTTCGGGCCCGGGGAAATCGCGGCGGCGCGGGCGCAGTTCCCGGGGCTCAGGGTCGTCGCGCACCCGGAGTGCGAGCCGGAGGTGGCGGCGCTGGCGGATTTCGTGGGCAGCACCGGCGCGATGATGAAATACGTGAAGACGACGCCCGCGCCGTATTTCCTGCTCCTGACGGAGTGCGGGCTCGTGAGCCGGCTGCAGTCGGAGTCGCCGGAAAAGGCGTTCATCGGCGGCTGCCGGATGTGCCCCTACATGAAGATGAATTCGCTCGAGAAGATCCGCGATGCGCTCGCCGCGCCGCGGCCCGACCAGATCGTGACGCTCGACGAGGCCGTGCGGCGGAAGGCGGCCCGCTGCATCGAGCGGATGTTCGAACTCTCGCCGACCGACTGACCCATGACGCTGCCGCCCCGGATCGACCACCTGATCGATCTCGCGCTCGAGGAGGATGCCGGTCTCGGCGATCTCACGAGCCGCGCGATCTTCCCTGCGCGGCACCGCTCGCGCGGCTTCATCGACGCCAAGGAGGAACTCGTGGTGTGCGGGGGCGCCGTGGCGGAGCGGGTGTTTGCCCGCGTGGATCCGGCGCTCGTGGTCCGGCGTCTCGTGGAGGATGGCCGCCGGGTGCAGCCGGGGGCGCGGGTGCTGCGGGTGGAGGGGCCGACGGCTTCGCTGCTCACCGCCGAACGCACGGCGCTGAATTTCATGCAGCGGCTCTCCGGCATCGCCACCGTGGCGCGGCGCTTCGCCGATGCGGTCGAGGGCACGGGTGTCCGGATCGTGGATACGCGGAAGACCACGCCCGGCTGGCGGGCGCTCGAGAAATACGCGGTGCGCTGCGGCGGCTGTTTCAACCACCGCTCGTCGCTGGGCGAGCACGTGCTCATCAAGGACAACCACATCGCGGCCGCCGGGTCGTTGACGCGCGCGGTGGAGCTCTGCCGGGCGGCGGCGCCGCATCTCGCGCGGATCGAGGTCGAGGCGAAGACGCCGGCGGAGGTGAAGGAAGCGCTGCGGGCGGAGGCGGACGTGATCCTGCTCGACAACATGACGCCCGAGCAGGTGCGGCGCGCGGTGCAGGTCATCGCGGGGGCGGCGCGCGTGGAGGTGTCGGGCGGCGTGCGTTTCGCGACGCTGCGGGACTATGCGCAGCCGGGGGTCGACGTGATCAGCATCGGGGCGCTCACGCACTCGGCGCCGGCGGTGGACCTGAGCCTTACGGTCTTGCCAGTCCGGCGAAAGTAAGGCGCTTGTGGGGCCCGCCCGCGGGCGGTTTCGCATGCAGATATTCCGCACGGATTGCCTCGTGATCGGCGCCGGCCTCGCCGGCTCGGCCTACGCGCTCCACGCCGCGCGGCTCGGCCTCTCGGTCGAGCTGCTGAGCCTGGGCGATCCGCTGGCGGCGAACAGCGCGTGGGCGCAGGGCGGCATCATTTACGACACGGCGCCGGATCCGGCGGGCCTGGCGCGCGACATCGCGGAGGCCAGCGACCACACGGCCAATCCGCGGGCGATCGAGCATCTCGTGCGGGAAGGGCCGGCGGCCGTGCGGGAGCTGCTGCTCGACGAGCTGGAGGTCGGCTTCGATCGCGCGGCGGGCGGGGAGCTGGATCTGACGCGCGAGGGCGGGCACGGCGAGCGGCGGATCATCCATGCGAAGGATTCGACGGGTCTGGCGATCCTCGCCGCGGTCGCGCGCCGCGTGGAGGACGCGCGGGGGATCACGCGCCGCGCGGGTTGGGTCGCGATCGATCTGCTGACGCTCTCGCACAATGCGGAGGATCTGGCCGACCGCTATGAACCGTTGACGTGCTTCGGGGCCTACGTGCTCGACACGACAACGGGCGAGACGGTGGCGATCGTGGCCAAGAAGACGATTCTGGCGACCGGCGGCCTCGGGCAGATTTTCCTGCACACCACGAACCAGCCCGGGAGTGTCGGCCATGGTCTCGCAATGGCGTATCGCGTCGGCGCGCGGTTGATCGACCTCGAATACGTGCAGTTTCACCCGACGGTTTTTGCGAAGAAGAATGCGCCGCGTTTCCTCGTGACCGAGGCGCTGCGCGGCGAGGGCGGCGTGCTGCGCACCACGCGCGGCGAGCCCTTCATGGATGCCGTGGATCGGCGCGGATCCCTGGCTTCGCGCGACATCGTGGCGCGGGCGATCATGCAGGAACTCGCGCACAGCGGAGAACCGCATGTGCTGCTCGATCTTTCCGCGATGCGGCCGGATTTCATCCGCGAGCGTTTCCCGACGATCCACGAACGTTGCCTGCAGTATGGCGTCGATATCACGCGCGAACCGATCCCGGTCGTCCCGGCGGCGCATTTCGCGTGCGGCGGTGTGCATGCCGACCTGCATGGGCGGACGAGCGTGCGGCACCTCAACGCGATCGGGGAGACGGGCTGCACGGGGCTGCACGGGGCGAACCGGCTGGCGAGCACCTCGCTGCTGGAATGTCTCGTGAGCGCGAAGTTTGCGGCGCTCGCGGACGGCACGGACATCGCGCGGGACCCATTCCGGCTGCCGACGCCCCGCGCTTGGGAGAGTCCCCGGCGCGAGGCGGATCCGGTGCTGGTGCGGCAGGACATGCTGCAGATCCAGCACACGATGTGGAATTACGCGGGGGTGGTGCGTTCACCGAAACGGCTCACCCGGGCGCGGCGCATCCTGCTGGAGCTGCGGGAGGAAATTCAGAGTTTCTACCGCGGCTGCCGGTTGACCCGTGACCTGATCGAGCTGCGCAACGCGGTGCAGACGGCGCTGCTGGTGGTCCATGCCGCCGCGCTGAATCCGCGCAGCAAGGGCTGCCACTACGTGGTCGAGGAGGAGTGAGCCCCGGGCGGGGCGGCGCGGCGGCGTTGCCGCCGCGAGTCAGGCGGCGGACGGACGTTCCGGAATCGCGGCGAACGCGCTGAAGGCGGGCCGGCGGGCGCGGGAAGGTGCGACGCTGCGGGGTGCCGGCGTGGGGAAGGGAACCGCGGATGCCGGCTTGGTTTCCTCGGAAATACTGCGCCACGGGGGCGTGGAGCCGAATCCCATCGGCAGCGATCCGAGGGCGAAGCGGGTGATGACAGGAGTGGGTGGGGTTTCCCTCATGGGAGCGTCGCGGGCCGCTGGTCACGCTGCGGCGAATTGATCGATCGGGAAATCACGGCGGAGGGGTAGGAAAAAGCGGGGTAAGAACGGTTGGCGGGTGCCGTCGGGACAAGGCCGGTTACCTGACTTTTCGGTCAGCCTTGGCCTCCGGCGCCGAGGGGCGATCTGGCGCTGCGCCGGGCGGTTCGTGGAAGAAACGGTAGCGGCGCAGTTTCGAAGGCTCTTCGACGGATTGGACCGGAGGGTCGATGAGGGCGGATCGGAGATCACCGGCATCGAGTCTCCAGATGAAGATGCCATATCCGATCCGGTCGGCCGGAGGGTCGCGATGGCGGAGCCACGCACAGAGGCGGGCGAAGCGCAGCTGATCGAACATGTCGTAGTCGGAGTTCCATGCCGACAGCGGCGCGATGTCCGCCAGCTGCCGCCGGCCGGCGGCGGTGCGTGACAGGCGGGCGAAGGTGGCGGCGTTTTCCGCGGTGGCGCGATACAGGCGTTCGTAGTCGTGACTCCAGGGGCCGAAAGCGGCGGAGTGCACGCCTTGCAGCAGCGAGGCGCTGATCGCGTAGTAGCCCGGGAGCAGTTCGTAGCGCGCGAAGGGCCGGACGGGGAGGTAGCCCGGGAGCAGGGTGGCGTCGATGCCATGCCGTTGCGGGGAATCCGTGCCGAAATAGGCGAGGTGCACGCGCTCGCGGGCGCCGGGGTTGTGCCGGTCGAGCCAGCGTTTCAGGTCGGGCAGGTGCATGCCCCAGTCGAGCGAGCTGTCGACCAGCCGCCGGTAGCCGGCGGCCGGACCGCCGACCTGCGGAGAAAAGTAGGCCAGATAGTCGGGTCGGATCCACGCCGACTCCGCGATCAGGGTCGCAAGGGCGAGCGGCACCATGAGTCGGAGCCAGCGCAGGCGGGTCCAGGCGAGGGCGGCGGCTCCGGCCAGCACGTGGAGCGCAGGGTAGATGGGCAGGACGTGGCGATGGCCGATGTTGATGTCCTCGAACACCGCGACGACGAGATAGACCGCGACCAAGGTAAGCAGCGGGGCCGCGTGGTAAAAGCGCGGGGCACGGCGGGCGCTCTGCGGGGCGCGGAGGTGCCAGGCCCACGCGCCGAGGCCGATGAGCGTCAGCACGAGGAGCGCGGGCGAGGTCTTGGCCCAGATCGCAAAGGGAAAAAACTCCGGGAAGCCGCGGCCGATGCGCCACTCGCCGTTCATGAAGCCGCCAAGGCCGTCGTCGCTCCGGAGCAGCCAATCGACGCCCCGCAGAAATCCCTCCGGCAACCAGCGGTGTTCTCCGAGAAATGCCATTATTCGCTCCATCGGGGCGGGCACTTCGTCGCTCGTCGCCGGCGGTGGCAGGGCGATGGCGCGATTCTCCGGCTCCGGGCTGGCGGCGTGGCGGAAGCCGTAGTGTGCCCAGAGTGCGAGGCCGCCGGCGGCGCTGTGCAGCGCCGCGAGAGCGAGGAAGACCGCGGCCTGCACGGCCCGCCTTTGGGCGCGCCAGCGCCGGCCGAATCCCAGCAGCAGCAGCGGTCGCCGGGTGCCCAGCCGGAGCAGGGTCAGCACCGCGGCGACCGGCAGAATCACGAGCGCGGTGGGTTTCGCGAGGACGAGGGCGCCCGCCGTGGTGAGGCTGACGAGCAGCCAGCCGACCGTCACGCGGTGCAGGAGCCGCCACACGCACAGGGTGGACGCGAACAGCGTGAGCGTGATCGACATGTCGGTCGAGACGATGCCGGTGAACGCGAGCGTCTCGGGGCTGAAGGCGAAAAGCGTGACCGCGATGAGCCCGCCGCCGGGACCGAAGAGGGCGCGCGCGGCGAGAAATACGACGACGCCGGCGGCGAGCCCGAGGGCGACGTGCATGGCGCGCGCTTGGCGGAGCAGGCGATCGGGGTCGTTCCCGAGTCCGAACAGGAATGCCCGGCCGAACTCGTAGCCCGTGCCCGTGCGCCACGTGGGATTGTCGCGCGTGAGGAAATGCGGCCGGCTGACGAGGTAGGGCAGGGTAACCCAGCGTTTCACCAGATCGCCGTTGGCACTTTCGACGCGGAAGTCGCCGTGCAGCCAGACATTGTAGCCGACCGCGAGCTGCAGCGGCTCGTCGAAGGAAGGCCCTTTTCCCAGCGTGGCGGTAAAGGCGAGGATGCCGTGCGCGAGCAGAATTGCCACGGCGAGGATCGCACTCCGGCGCTCGCGCACCGACCGCGGACGTCCGAAGCGGTCGGGTGCGGTGGTGCCGGCGGCGGGAAGGAGCGCGGGTCCGGAATTGCCGGAGCGATGCGGTGGCGGGTGGGAAACGGAGGGCGAATCGGACATGCAGGGCCGATCGCGGTCGGGACGGAGGACGCGCAGGCGTCGGGCGCGACGAATCGCACGCCGCGCCGCTTGAGCTGGACCATGACCGGGAGCGGACGGAGGGAAGCGGGGCTGGGGAGGGGTGGCGTAAGGGCGGGAGCTGCGGCAAATGCCGCCACCTGAATTCTTGGTCAGGCGGCGGTGATGCGGTTTCAGCGGTCGGGCGCCGGCGGGATGTGCAGGGGCCGCCCGTAGATGCGCGACGGGAGCGGCGCCTGGGAGTTCTCGACCGGCGGGCCGAGCAGGGCGGCTTTGAGTTCCTCGAGCGAGAGCCGGTAAAGGTGGATCGAGTAGCCGGCGGTGCGGTCGGGCTCGCGATGGTGGCGCAGCCAGGCGCAGAGGCGGCCGAGACGGAGGGCGTCGTAGATGATGATCTCCCGGCGCCACTCCGGACTCATGGTGCGCTTCCACGCGGCGAAGGCGGCGGGGTCGCGGTGGAGCGATTCGAGAGTGGCCATGCGTTCGAGCGCGGTGCGGTAGCGCCGCTCGTAGCCTTCACGCCAGGCGCCGAGTGGGATGGTGTAGAGGCTCTGCAGCAGGGTTGCGCTGATCGCGTAGATTCCGGGGGTGAGCGCGTAGGGTTCGACGGGGCGATGGTCGAAGAAACCGGGCAGCAGGGTGGCTTCGATGCCGTGATACCCCGGGCTGTCCGTGCCGAAGTAGGCGAGGAACACGGGCGTTTTCCCAGCCGGGTCGAGACGCGACAGTTCCTCGCGCAACGCCGGCAGATCCATGCCCCAGTCGATGGAGCTGTCGACGAGGTGGCGGTGGCCGTTCTTCGGTCCGCCGACCTGGGGACCGAAGTAGGCGAGGTAATCCGGGCGGACGGCGAAAGAATCCATCGCCGTCCAGCCCACCAGGGCCACCGTCAGGATTCGGGTCCATCGCGGCGACCGCCGGCGCCAGAGCAGCCCCACGCCGCCTGCGAGCGTGTAGAGGGCTGGGTAGATCGGGAGCAGGTGGCGGTGGCCGATGTTGAGGTCCTCGAGCAGCGCGACGGCGAGGTAGCACGCAATGAGCGTGACGAGCGGAGCGAGGGTGTAGAGGGACGGGATGCCGCGCACGCGCGTTTCCGCCCTGCTGCGGCCACGCGCCGCGCAGGCCCTCCTGCCGTGGGCGACCATCCATAGGCCGAGCGATGCGACGAGGAGGATGAGTGTGCCCGGTGCCGACTTGGCCCAAAACGCGCGGGGGAAAAAATCCCAGCGGCCGCCCACCGTCCATTCACCGGAGAGAAAGGAAACGGTCTCGTCGTCGTTGCTCGCGAGCACGCGCACGCCGTGATTGAAGCCCTCGGGCATGATACGGTTTTCGCGGAGCCAGCGGAGCGTCGCGCGCAGGGGCGCGGCCATGTCGTCGCGATACGGCGGCATGAAGAAACGATAGGCGGGGTCGCCGGGGTGCGGGCTGGCCGCGTAGCGGAAACCGTAGTGTGCCCAGATCGCGCCCCAACCGGCGACGGCGTGGGTGACGACGAGTGCGGCGATGACGCCGCTTTGCCGCGCGCGGGAGCGCAGGCGGAGCCGCATCCGGCCGCACCGCAGCCACAGCGGATGCGGTCCGGCCAGTTTCACGACCACGAGCACCGCGGCGATCGGGAGGATCACGAGGGCGGAAGGTTTCGCGAGGGCCAGCAGGCCGAACACGAGGAGGCTGAACAGGAGCCGGGCGGGCGTCACGCGGTGGAGCAGCCGCCAGATGCAGGCGGTGGCCGCGAAGAGCATCAATGAGATCGAGAGGTCGGTGGAGACCGTGCCGGCAAACGCGAGGAAGTGCGGGCTGAAGGCACAGAGTGCGGCCGAGAGGAGGCCGCCGGCGTTGCCGAAAAGGGCGCGCGACCAGACGAAGACGAGGATGCCGAGGATCACCGACAGCACGGCGATCATCGCGCGGGCCTGGGCGAGGAGGAGTTCCGGCACGTTGCCGAGTTCGAAGAGAAAGCGGTGACCCAACTCGTAGGGCGCGCTGCCGAGAAGATGCGGGTCCCGCGCGTCGACGAAGCGCGGGCGCGTGAGGAGATAGGGCAGGGTCGCCCAGCGTTTCACAAAGTCGCCGTTGCCGCCCTCGATCCGGTAGTCGCCGTGCCGCCAGATATTGGTGCCGACGGCGAGCTGCAGGCTCTCGTCGAACGCCGGGCCCTTGCGCAGCGACGCGGTCCAGGCCAGCACCGCATGCAGGCCCAGCAGTGCGATCACGGTGAGCAGCGTCCAGCGCGGTGCGCGGGCGCGGCGCTCCGGACCGACGCGGGCGGCGGCGGCGAAGTCCGACGAGTGGGCAGGGCACGGCAAGGCGTCCTGTCCGGAGGCAGGCGGTTTCACGCGAAGAGGGGACGGCGGCCCGCCGGCGAAACCGCGCGCAGTCGCGGAGGCCCGAGGCCTGATTCACCGGCGGGCCGCCGCCCGGGGTTGGTGATTTGCCGGAGGCGGAGCGGACCCGATGCCGCCGGCGAATCGTGATGCGCCGACGCCGACGCGGAGCGCCCCTTTTCGCAAGCGCCCGCGGCTTACAATTGCGTAAGCCGGGCGCCGAAAACTTCCGGTCAGGCCTGCGCGCGCGCGCGGGCGGCGGCAACGATCTCGAGGAGCCGGGCGAAGTCCGCGTCGCGGGACGCGCTGTCGATGATGAAGTCGAATTTCGCCGCCTCGCTGAGTTCCTTTTCCGCGGTCGCCATGCGTCGGGCGATCTCGGTCTCGTTGTCCTGCGCCCGGCCGCGCATGCGGGCCACGAGGCGCTCGCGGTCGACGCGGATGAAGACCGTGGTGAGGCCGCGGCGGAGCAGGGCATCCGTCTGCGCCACGCGGCGCAGGCTCTCCACGCCCTGCACGTCGATGCTCATCACGAGATCGCGGCCGGCGCGCAGCGGATCGACCACGCTGGATTGCAGCGTGCCGTAGAGCCGGTCCTCGTGATTGCCGTGCACCTGGGCCCACTCGAGAAACTCGCCGCGGGCGATGCGGGCGCGGAACTCCGCCGGCGTGAAAAAGTGGTAGTGCACGCCGTTGATTTCGCCTTCCCGCGCGGGACGCGTGGTGGTGGTGACCACGCGCGAGAACTCGGGGCGTTCGAGCACGAGGCGGTCGCAGAGCGTGCTCTTGCCCGAGCCGGCGGGACCGGCGATGACAATCAGGACGGCGGACGAAGTCGGCTGGTCCATGCGTTCAGTAGGTGAACGCCACGATCGAGAGGAGCAGGCCGTAGCCGGCGAGCACGCCGCCGCAGCCGCGGGTGCGGCCCGGCTGGGCGAGGAGCCAGGTGAGCCAGTCGCGCAGGCGCCACGGCTGCGCGCCGAGCCAGATCGCCGCCGCGATCGCGAGGTAGACGGCCGTCACCATGAAGAGCCGCTGCGGCTTGTCGTATTCCATGTAGGCGGCGTCGAGCAGCGGCATGGCGCCCATCAGCAGCAGCGCCGCGAGGCCGCGCACGGCGAGGAAGTCGGGCACGCACTTGAAGGAGAGGGCGGCGACAGCGAGGAATCCGAAAAACAGATACGTGCGATACTCGCCGAAGTCGGCGGGCGAGAGGTGCCAGATCGCGTGGAGGAACCACGCCGCCCCTGCGGTGAAGAAGACGTAGGCGGCGCCCGTCGAGCGCGGAAAGGCCCGCAGCACCGCGGCGAAGCCGGCGGTGTTGAGCAGCAGCGGCACGCCCAGGAGCAGCAGCAGGAGCCCGGGAATGAGAGTTGCGAGAGTGAGGGACATCGGAAGAGGTGGGCGGGCGCGGCGCGGGTGGGCGGCGGGGCTCAGCGTTCGACGCCGGCGAGGACCAGCTCGCCGTAGAGCGTGCTGACGGTGGCGCGCGCGATGCGCAGCGGCACGAGCTGGCCCACGAGGCGGGGATCGGCATCGAAGACGCAGACGCGGTTGCCGCGCGTCCGGCCGGTGAAGTGGGCGCCGCTCTTGTCGCGGCCTTCGACGAGCACCTCCTCGACGCTGCCGATCAGCCGCGCGGTCCGGCGGAGGGAGTTGCGCTGGAGGATCTCGAGCAGGACGTGGTTGCGGTGTTCCTTGATCTCATCGGGCACCTGCCCGGCGAGCTCGGCGGCGGGCGTGCCGGTGCGGATCGAATACTTGAAAACGTAGGCCATGTCGTAGTCGCAGGCCTCGAAGAGTTCCCGCGTCTGGTCGAAGTCCTCCTCGGTCTCGCCCGGGAAGCCGACGATCACATCGGTCGAGAAATACATGTCGGGCTGCACCGCGCGGAGCGCATCGACGATCTCCTTGTAGCGCTCGCGGGTGTAGGGGCGGTTCATTGCCCGGAGGATCCGGTTGCTCCCGCTCTGGAGGGGCAGATGCACGGACGGGCAGAGTTTCGGCAGCCGGCCGTAGGCGGCGACGAGGTCGTCTTTGAAGCCGCGCGGATGGGGCGAGGTGAAACGGATGCGCTCGATGCCTTCGATGGCGTGGACCTGCTCGATCAGCTGCACGAAGGGGGACACGCCGCCGGTGTGCGTGTAGTCGCGGCGGCCGTAACTGGTCACGATCTGGCCGAGCAGCGTGATCTCGCGCACGCCGCGGGCCGCGAGGGTCCGGCACTCGGCGACGATGTCGGCCATCGGGCGGGAGCGTTCGTCGCCGCGCGTCTTGGGCACGATGCAGAAGGCGCAGTCCATGTTGCAGCCCTGCTGGATGGAGACGAAGGCACTGACCTGGCGTTCGCCGCCGGAGTCCGCTTCGTCGACGAGGTGGTCGCGGATCGTGTTCTGCGAACCGGGTTCCTCGGCGATGTCGACGATGGTCTCACCGACCGGCAGGCCCGCGTCGCGTGCGGCGCGAAGGTTGTCGAGGTAGCCGGGGACCTGGTGGAATTTCTGGGTGCCGATGATCAGGTCGACGTCCGGGAGTTGTTCGAGCAGGGACGCGCCGCGGTTCTGCGCCATGCAGCCGAGGATCCCGAGGACGAAGTCGGGCTGTTTTTTCTTCCGCTGCTGGAGGTAGCTGGCCTTGCCGATGGCCTTCTGCTCGGCGGCGTCGCGGACGCTGCAGGTGTTGAGCAGCAGGATGTCGCAGTCGTGCTCGTCGGGGACGATCCGGTAACCGCGGGCGCGCAGCATGGCTGCGACAGCCTCGCTGTCGCGTTCGTTCATCTGGCACCCGTAGGTCTTGATGTGGACGCGGTTCACCCGTGGAAGGGGCCACAGGTAGCCGGCCCGCCGCAGGGGTCAACGCGGGAAACCCGCGCGGCGGGGCGTGTCGCCGCGCGGAGGGCCGGCTGGCGCCGGGTGACAAATTCCGGTTGAGAAACGCCCCCCTGCTCGCACGCTGGCGCCCGTTTTCCCTGGAGTGCGGGCCTATAGCTCAACGGTTAGAGCAGAGGACTCATAATCCTTTGGTTCTGGGTTCGAATCCCAGTGGGCCCATTCCGTGGTTGCTGGAGAACGCCGTTTCCCAGTCGGCGGTTCCGATGGGTCGTCGGTGTCGGACGTCGCGGTTGGCCGGAGGTTAGATGGCGGCTCGACGCACGACGGTCCGCGACCTAATCACGGCTTGTGCCTCGTCGCGCCAGGTCCATCTCCCAACACCGCTTCGCCGAAGCAGAGCCGGAGTTGTTTTCTTCCGGGGTGGTCGATCCCATGGAATCCGAACGCACGCGATTCAGTGCCGACCGAAGACATCGGTTCACGTTGTTCCGCAACTTGAGGAACCGTGACGCTGCCCGCGACCCCGACCACTACGTCGCGTTCATCGGGATGAACCCCTCTGCGGCGACCGAGACCGTAGTGGACGCGACGGTCTCGCGATGCATTGATTACGCGTTCCGTTGGGGCTTCGGCGGGTTTTACATGCTGAACGCCCTCAGTCTGCGAGCCACGGCGTCAAGCGAGCTCAGGGAGTTCAAACCCAACCTGCCGGAAAACGACGTTTGGATCCGAGCGATTGTGTCCGGTGCGGCTCGCGTGGTCGTGGCGTGGGGCGTGCCGGGCCACCGGGATGGCAGGAGTGAAGTGGTTGAGGCCATCCTGCGGGAATCGTGTCCGCTTGGAATGGTCTTTTGCTTCGGCCGCAACCGCGATGGGAGCCCGAAGCATCCGCTCTACCAGCGGCGCGACGCGCAGTTGATCCCTTACTTTGAGTGAACTCGATGATGGTCCCGGCGCCCGAGGGCCGAGCGCGGTGCCCTGGCTGCCGATAGCAGCGGGCGTTGCTGCGGCCCCGGAGCGCGCGTTGGCGCGTATGATTGCGGCCAGCCCTCTGCGTCGGTTCAGCCGGCGAACTGGGCGGCGGGACGGCGGTGGCGAGGCGCGTGCGGTTGTGCCTTGCGGCAGGGGATGAAGTGCGTAGTCGTGCCGAATCCCATGCTGCGCGCGCGTGCCCTTCTCGCCCTGCTGCTCACCGTCTCCTGGTGTGCGGCCACGTGGCATGTCGGGTTGGATGCGCTGGGGCTGCTGCTGGATCACGAGCACTGGCACGAGCACGCGACCAAGGGTCATGCGGTGCCGGAGCTGGGGGGCGATGGACATGAAGAGGTCGTCGCGCGTGGCTTGGCCAAGGACCCGATCCGCTTTGCGGTCTTCGGGGTGACGGCGATTTTCCTGCTGGCGTTCGCCGGCTGGGTGGCGGCGATCTTCCGGGCTCACGCCCGCATGCGGGCGGCGCCGCGACAACGGCGGGAAACGGATCCACCGTCGGTCCGGATCTGGCGTTTCCTGCAGCGGTGCGCGCCTCCGGCGTTGGCTCCGCCTGGGTTGGGTTGAACGGACGCTGCCGCCTTCGGCAGCGCGCATCTGCGCCGCAAGCAAGGGGCTTGCGCGCGCCCGGGCGTCCCTCGTGACGCACAACCTCAACCCATGTTCCCATGCCTTGCCGTTTTCTCGTCTTTGTCTGCGGCGCCGTGTGCGCCACCGCTCAACCCACGTCTCTCTCCCTCGACGACGCCATCCGTCGTGCGTGGGCCGTCGATCCCAGCGTCGCGGCCTTCGAACTCGAACCGGAGATCGCCCGTGCCCGCGAGGAGCAGGCGGGGTTGCGCCCGAACCCCGAAGTGGAGGTGCGCGGCGGTGTGCCCGTGAAGGGCGATAGCGAATGGAGTGTGGGGGTCGGCGTGAGTCAGCGGCTGCCGCGCCGGGAGCGCACCGAGCGCGCCCAGGCGCTCGCGCGGCTCGGGGGCGTCGCCGCAGGACTGCACCGCAGCGAGCAGCGGCGGGTCGTGGCCGGCGAGGTG
>JACCEC012271514.1_pt1 | contig 22863 bp, 13 predicted proteins | sample 7450121 | NCBI WGS metagenome assembly JACCEC01 (sample SAMN15323455, study PRJNA562643) | freshwater metagenome | isolation source: river surface water | place: USA:Blue River Watershed | collected 2017-08-18 | reverse complement strand
GGGTACGAGCAACAAGGGTACGAGCAACAAGGGTACGAGCAACAAGGGTACGAGCAACAAGGGTACGAGCAACAAGGGTACGAGCAACAAGGGTACGAGCAACAAGGAGACGACGACGATAAAATGGAACGTATGATAGTGATTGACGAGGTTCATCAATATACGCCTAAATCGAAAAATGTGGAATTTGCAAATGATTTTGAGAAATGGGTGAAACAAAACAAGATGCACACCAAATTGTTGTTTTTGACGGCGACCCCGATGTATTATGGTTATGAGGATTTAGTGTGGTTGTTGAATTTGTTTTTGGAGAATGACGATCGTCAAACGCACAGGGTGGAGGAGGTATTTGATGAAGACGGTACATTTACGGAAGGGGGAAAAGCGTTATTGAAACGCATGTCGATACCGTATATATCGTTTGTAAAGGGGGAGACGCCAGAATCATTTCCATTTCGGTTATATCCATCGGATCTTTTTGCAGACGATTCCGAACAAACAAAAGCAAAATATTTGTCATCATTGATAAAAAAGGAAAACAAGGGGGACACGACCAAGGATACGACCAAGGATACGACCAAGGATACGACCAATATGGCGGCAGGTAGGAGATATCCAGACAGGGCGTTTGATGGCGATATGGTCATTCAGCCGATTACGTTGGTGGATTTATATTTAACGACACTGGATGAATCGTCTTATCAAGCCAAAGTTTACAATAATATAAAGAAAACACAAAAGATGTTATCCCTACAGGCACTTCACATGACGTATCCATCGGACGACAATAAAACGTCGACTGGAATAAAAGGATTATTGAAATGTGTGATGAGGGCACAAACTGCGCGAGACAATTCGTTGTATCAATTTGCCTATAGGAGAGAATGTATAGAGGAACATGGGCGTATATTTTCGCAAGAGAATTTGGGGGAATATAGTGTGAAAATCAAGGCATTATGTGACGAAATTATCAAGACAGAAACGGATGAAGGGAATAAAGGAATTATTATGGTATATTGTAAAGAGGCGGTTGATTTGATTCCAGTGGCGATCGCTTTGGAAGAAATGGGGATGTTGCCTGTAGGGATGAGTGTGAAGAGGTTGATGCGCGATACAGTTTTGAAACCGGTTAATTTTGGTAGGAAATTGCGGTATATGATGTTGACGCCGGAACATCCATTTTATTGTTCGAATGAACCGGGGTCGTTGGTGGATTTGGCGAATTCGGAGGAGAATTTAGATGGTGGAAAAATAAAGGTGATATTGATTGATCAAAAATGTGCGGAAGGTTTGACATTTAAGAATGTGCGACAAGTACATGTTTTGGGTCCACCGTCAGAATCGTTAAGTGAAGTGGATCAAATTATTGGACGGGCGGTTCGATTTAAGAGTCATTGTGCGTTGCCATTTTCCCAACGTAATGTGGGCATTTTCCTGTACGGGACAATATTATCAAATCAAAAAGGAACCGACCAAGGAACCGACCAAGACCAAGACCAAGTCCAAGAAGAAGAGGAATGCATAGATATGTATCTCTACAGGCAAATGGAAATGGATGCGAAAATGCGGGGTCGGGTGACGCGTGTTTTGAAGGAGAATGCGGTGGATTGTTTAGTGTATGGTGGTAATAATAATAATGATTATAAAATGATGGAGACGACGGTGAAGATGATAACACCGGATGGGAAGGAAATCATTGTTGACAGTAATACCCAATTGGATTTCACCTCTACTTGCGACTACATGACATGTAATTATACATGTTCATCGAATTCAAATGTGTCTTTGGAAAAAAATTTAAATGAATTGATAGATGAAATTAAAAATATAATCAAAGAAGATTATGTTATATCGAAAAAGGATTTAATACGGAAAATACAAGCCCATAGTAAAAATGAAAGTGTGATTCACATCGAAGAAGCTATTTCGAAAATGACGACGGATAATTCCATTTTAATTGAAGATGAAGTTGGATTATTAGGACGGTTAAAGCAAGTAGGGAAAAATGATTTGGTGTTTGATTTAGTTGAAGTTAAAAACGAAGTTGAAGAAGAAGTTGAGGAAAACGAAGTCGAAGTCGAAGAAGTTAAAGACGAAGTTAAAGACGAAGAAGTTGAAGAAAAAATGGAAATGGAACAGCCGGAAGTGGCGAGAGGTCCAGAGGACACTGATTCTGCGTATGACATCGGTTCTGCGAATGAGATGGTGAGGGAGATGATTCGTCAAAGTCGGATGGATATTTCATGGGATGAAATGATGTGGGAACGTAAAATGGATATGTTACGGGGGGAGCAAGTAGAGGAAATATTAAATGGGGATGCAGGAGACGATAAAATGCGTGAATATTTGATAGAGAATTATAAATTAACGGATCATTATGGTGGGGATATGGGGATGATTATGCCGGAGGGAAAAGTGTTGAAATATTCCTACATGACGAATAAATGGAAGGAGGATGTGGATGAATATATGATTGAGAATTTAGGAGAAAAACATTTTGAAAAATTTATTCCTAAATCATTGAAATCAAAACGTGAAATGTATGGAACAATTGTGGGTACATTGACGACGGATGGGGAATTTAAAATAAAAACGGATATAATGATATCGACGGCGGTTCGATTGAAAATAGGAAAGACGATGATGGATCCATCCAATGAAGAAGAAGATTTAGATGAATGGATTAATATATTGTCAAAACAATTTGATCGAAAAAAGGTTGATCTGGAAAAGATGCCTGTAGGAGATAAATATTTGTGGATGGAAATAATGTTGCGTGCATTGAATCATGGGAAAGGGAAAGGGAAAGGGAAAGGGAATAAAATATGGTTTTTACATCCGTCGGAGGTGGAATTAATCAAACGGATGGAAAAAATGATTTAATTTATAAGTGATTTGCGGACTTTCATTAATTCGGTAAAGACGACGGGTTTGCCACCGCGGACGAAATGTGTTAATTTGGCATCGAAGGTATGAATAAGCATGTCTTTTAATTCGGGGGATTGTGTGAATTTGGCTTCCATGGCTTTTTCCATTTCGATTTTATCGCGTCCGTTTTCGAAGAAGCCGTTATCGATTTTGATGTTGGAGGGTCGTAAGACGACGACTTGTTTGTTTTTTTTCATTTTCCCTGTTTTGCCACCGGCGGCTTTAGCGACGCCGGGATCGATATTGAGGTCGGATTTATTGGCATTAAGTGAAAATTGTTTATAAAAATCGGGGTGATAGATTTTGAATTTGCTTGCTTGATAATAATGTTCAACTGAGTTCCATTTGTGTCCATCGAGTGAAAAGGGGCTGATCCAGAAATTGGAGAGCATTTTGCGCCATTCGGGGTATTTTTTGCTGAGGACGGCGTATTTGAGTTCTAATTCGGGGTTATTGGGGTCGATTTTTTCGCCAGATCCATGTCCGGGAGCGGGTTTGGAGTCGGATTTGCTGTAAAATTGGAAGACGATGTCGGGGTTATATAGGGTATTATTATCGGCGTTTTTGATTTCGTCCCATGATTCCATGCGGTCCAATTCGGATTGAGCTTGAGCAGTGATTTCGCCGTCGGGCCCAAGTAGGGAATGTTTGAGATGGACGAAATCGGGTAAATGGTCAAAGGGTCCGCCGTTGCGTTCCATGCATTTTTGGATGATGGAGAATTTGACGCCAAATGGGATTTCTTTGAATTTGAATATGCCTTTATCTCTATAGGTGATCAGTTTATAGTGGCTTCCATCGGAATTTTCAAGTAGGATGTAATAATCAGGGCGGAATTGGTAATTTTGTTCGAGTGGTCCGTCGTTGAGAGTGCCACATTGGAGTACGCCGTGATGGTCTTTATTATTGTAGGCGTCGACATCGAAAATGATGAGTTTGATATTGAGAACGCGTTCTAAAGTGGAAAGGGCCCATTGATTGGCCCAGAATTTGCAAGTAGTGATGACGCGTCGGAGATCGTCGACCGATTTGACGTCGCGCATGAATTCGAACTCGTCGATGAGTTCTTTGGTGCGTTTGAGTTCGAAAGTGAGGTCTTCAATGCGGGATTTGGTGGATTTGGCGAGATTGACGAGGGTGATTTGTTGGTCGTGTGTTTTGGCGGCGGTGAATTCGTCGCGGAATTTTTTGTGGTTTGTTTTGAGTTCGCGGAGTTCGGATTCATAGGCGATTTGATTGGCGACGAGGGTGTCGTAATACATTTTGTTTTGTTGATAGGTGGCCTCGTCTGCTTCATTGGACAAAAGGGTGCGTAATTTGCTGATGGTGGTTTGTTTGCCGACAAAAGTGAATGCGTCTTTGATGCATGAAAAGAGGCAGTCCCCGACTTCATGGTTTTCCTGTACGAGATAATTAGGGTTTTTCATGAATTGGCTGATCCAGTGATCATCGTCAGAGGGGGCATATCGGTTCATAATATCGTCATTGATATCTTCGGTTTCTTCACGTAGGGAAGGGAGTGTTTTGAATTTAGGAATATCTTCAAACAATGATTTGGACCAATGTATTTGTTGTTGTTGTTGATCATGATTCTTTTTTTTCCTACGGGAATTACTTAGATTTGCGATATTGGATGCGATTTGATCATAATCAGGGATATCTTCATCGTCATCGTCGTCGTCTTCTTCAAGGTCGATTCCAGCAGCATCGGATTCCATTTGATTTTCTTTTTCTTTATCTTTTTCTTTATGAATTGTATTATTGATTGGGGTTTTATTATCAAGTAGGGTGGAATAGGATTCAATGAATTCGGGGGTGACGAAAGAGAAGAGGAGTGGTTCGCCGATTTTATCGGGGTCAACATCGCCCTCTTCATCAAAAATAGATGGATGATGTGTACTTTTCATTTCATATATCCCTACTTGCATCTTCACCTTTTTGTTTTTCATGATGTATATTGGATAAAAAATAATATCTTTATTGATAAACGTATAGCGAACATTACCCAATGTAATTAAGACTTCGGTATTTAAAATTTCAGTCAAATAAATAGACGATTTAAATTCTGGATCTTCATCTGGTTTTTTACGTTCAGGATAATTCACTTCTTTGTTTAATTGTGATGCAACCATGTGTTATTATATATATATATTTTTTTTTAAAAATCGTGTATTTTTTTTATCCTATGATATGATTTTTTTTTTGAATATATATATATTTTGTTTTATTTAATATATATTTTTTTTTTAGTTATAAGAGAAAGAAAGAAAGTTGTTATTAAATAAAAAAAAAGGGATTTATGAATTTTTTTTAATGAAATCAAGGATATCGAGATGCTTAAATGCAGCGCGACTGGTGATGCCTTTGTATTCGGATTTATTTAATTGAGTAATATCGACGATGCGTTGTTTTACAATTTCCCAGCGGGAAGTATGAGAATAAAGTAAAGGTTCAGTGCAATAAATGTATATATTATTGGCGATTTCTTCAATGACTTCTTTTTGTGAAACATCTTTGATTTTGGCAAGTAGGGAGGATTGTAAAGTGTCAATGATATTGAAAATTTGGTCAAAGTGGAGAACGTTGCGTTTCATGAGATTGATGAAAAAGGTGTCAAGGGCGATACGTTTTTCGTTTTGTTTGATCATTTCGCAATAGCCATCATAATCTTTGGAGGGGTTCACGTAAACAATGTTTTCAAAAATGTTGAGGAAATTATTGAATTCTGTTTCGAATGTGTCTTTAATGAGTGGGAACGAAGTCATCAGGTCTTGATAGAGGGTGGCATATAGATGGGAATACATTTTATTTGAACTGGCGACATTGAATATAAAATGGGATATCTTACAGGCATCTTCGTTCGTTAAATCTTGTAAAATGGTTTCCAATTGTGTTTTGATTTCTGCGGTGAGTGTAGTTGCGTTTTTTTCAGAGAATTTGTTTAATTGGATGCGTATTTGATCAATATTTTTATCGACGCCTTCTCGTTTAGCAAGTTGGGTGGTTTTGAAATTGCGGACATTTTCCCAATCTTCATTGGATGTGGCAGATGAATTATTATTGTTATTGTTATTGTTATTGGAACGAGGATTATTATTGTTATATTTATGATTGCTTTGTTGTTGTTGTTGTTGCTGTTGCTGTTGTTTTGGTTTGTATACATGTGGTTGTTGTTGGTTTTTGGTCGTAATTACGCGTTTATAACCGCCACCAATTGGATTGTCATTTGGTAAATCAATATCCGTATCAGGTAGGCGATAAGTAGTTGGACGGGTGAAAGTTGGGGTATGAACATAATTTGGTGCGCCAACTAAACTGGATATTTTTTGTATTTTTTCAATGACTTCTTCCGGTAGGAAATCACAATAATTTCTATCTTGGAGGAGAGATTCAATTAATTCGGGAGAATAAACAAAAGATGACATGGTTCAAAAAAAAAATATATATATAATAATTTTTTTCCTTTTATTTTTTACGACAACAACAACAATTTATATAATATATATTTTTTTTAATACGTTTGAAACATAAACGCATCAAAATGAAAAAGAAATGAAAAAAAAATCTTAGAAAAAGAAAAGAAAAAAAGGGGTTTAAACAAAGGGTTAGATTAGAAACGTAGTTTAAAAAAAAAAGGGTTATCAAAAAGAAAAGGGAAAGAGGAAAAAAAAATGAGTGAATATCAAGAAATAAAAGAGTGGGAAGATTTACCAATTAAGCCGGAATTGTTGAGGGGTATTTTCTCCAATGGTTTTGAACGTCCAAGTCCGATCCAAAGTAAGGCGATATTGCCGATATTGGAAAAGCGGGATATTTTAGCGCAAGCGCAATCGGGAACAGGTAAGACGGGTACATTTTCGATAAGTGCATTAGCGACAGTCGATTTGTCGGTTGTGGGGCCGCAAGTGATAATATTATCTCCTACAAGGGAATTATCGTTGCAAACTTCAAAGGTGATAGAGGCGATAGGGTCATTTATGGAGGGATTAAAAGTCCAATTGCTTGTAGGAGGAACATCCATTGATGAGGACATTCGCCAATTTCGTGAATCGCCGCCTCAGATTTTGGTAGGATGTCCAGGTAGAATTTTGGATATGTTGCGACGTAAACATGTGGAGAATTCGTATTTGAAGTTGATGATTGTGGATGAGGCGGACGAAATGTTGACTAAAGGGTTTAAAGATCAATTGTACGACATATTCCATTTTATGCCGAATGATTTGCAAGTGGCGCTATTTAGTGCGACGATGCAAGATGAGATTATTGCGATTACAGACAAAATATTGCGTAATCCAGTACGTATTTTGATGAAACGTGAGGCATTAACATTGGAGGGTATTTCGCAATATTTTGTGGCGGTTGACAACGACGATCAAAAATACGAGACATTGAAGAATTTGTATCAGTCATTATCTGTGTCGCAATGTATTATATATTGTAATAGTATCAAACGAGTGGATGATTTGTATCATGCCATGTTGAAAGAGAATTTCCCGGTTTGTTGTATTCATCGCAACATGACGAAAACGGAGCGCGAAAAGGCATATCATGATTTCAAACAGGGGGTGTATCGAGTGATGATTAGTTCGGATATTACTGCGCGTGGTTTTGATGTTCAACAAGTAAGTATTGTGATTAATTTTGATGTTCCAAGTGATGTCAATACTTATTTGCATCGTATTGGTCGAAGTGGGCGATGGGGGCGTAAAGGAACCGGGATCAATTTCATAACTCGTTACGATATTAAAAAGATAAAACACATTGAGAGTTTTTACCAAACACAAATCAATGAATTACCATCATCGTTTTAGAGAGATTTTATTTTATTTTATTTTATTTTTTTTGTTTACGTTTATTTGCATTAAATTGTAATCATTTTGTAAAATAAAATAAAAAATTAAATTTTTGATTTATTTTAAACATAATCAAAGAAAAGAAACAGAAACAAAAACAATAAAAACAAAAACAATAAAAACAAAAACAAAAGGATGTTAAATACGATACAGAGTATGTTGGAAGAGGATTTGAAAAGTAACAAGGCAGAAGAAGAAGAAATGGAATCCGAAATAAAAGATCATTTTAAATTACCGATTGAATACCAGAGAGATATAAAGCCTGTAAGGGAAAATATCATTGATGATTTGGCTCTGGAAAATGTGTATTCGAAAATATTTGATTCATCGGACAATATATATGCGAAAGAAGTGGCGAAAATGTGGCAACGTCATTATTCAACAGATCCAGTGTTTTTACTTGATTCACAAAAATTGGTGAAAAAATGGGCAACGGATCAAAAGAAGAAGGGTGAAATGGATAGTTATAAGGAAATAAATGAAATATGGAGGGAGGTGAGGAGTCCGTTTGGGTTTCTGGAAAAATATCAATTTGTGGATTGGAAACGTTTTGCATATTTAAACGAAAATGAGCATTTCCTACAGGCCTTGTCGATATATAACATTGCTGCACCGGTGATATCCCTCATCATGCCAATATTGGGGATGATAATTCCCTATTTTATATTGCGTCTACAGGGGATTCATTTATCGCTAAGTCAATACATTGACCATTTGAAAATAATGATTCAGCAAAATTCTCTGGGAAAATTGTTGTATCATTTAAGTAGATTTGAATTTGACAAATGTGTGTATTCGCTATTTACGTTGGTAATATATGTGTTTCAAATTTATTTGAATGTATTAAGTTGTATTCGTTTCGTGAGTAACATGACGCAAGTGAATCGATTTATGAATGCCTATAGGGGATATATTCAGCAGGTGATAGGGCGTATGGATCTTTACGACAAATGTAGTATGGGATTAACAACGATGACGGGATTTAACGCGGAAATGAAAGCTAAACGTTGTATCCTACAGGCATATCTTGATCGAATCTTGCGTTTGGAGACCACGTTTTCCGTATTTTCATGGAAGAGTATGTGTCAATTGGGAGTAACGATGAAATGTTTATACGATTTACATTTTAATGAAGATTTAGGATCCGCGTTATTGTACAGTTATGGATTTATGGGATATACTGATTGTTTATCTGAATTAAGTAAGCAAGTAGAGAATGGTATAATGACAAATGCCGATTATGCCCAAATCGTTGGATCCTCTGATTCCTCTGATTCTGAATCCGATTCTGATTCTGATTCTGATTCTGAATCTGGAAAAAGAAAAATTAATTCTGGAAAAATTAATTCTGGAAAAATGGATGATGAAAATGAAAATGAAAAGGAAGGTTCTTTTCCAGAAGAGAAAAATGAAAATGAAGAAAAGAAAAAGGAAAAGGAAAAAGAAAAGAAGAAGAAGTTGAAATATAAATTGAAATGTGAAAATGCATGGTATCCGTTATGTGAAGATGATCCGGTGAAAAATTCGTTTTATTTGAAAAAGGAGATGATTATAACGGGACCAAATGCGGCGGGGAAGACGACATTTATTAAATCGGCATTATTAAGTGTGTTATTATCGCAACAAATAGGGTTTGGATTTTATGATGAATATATGGGAACATTATTTGATGAAATACATTGTTATTTGAATATACCTGATACGAGTGGGCGTGATAGTTTATTTCAGGCGGAGGCACGTAGGTGTAAAGATATTATAAATACGATAAAAACGGCTGGAAAACAGGCGACACATTTTTGTATATTTGATGAAATATTTAGTGGGACGAATCCTGTAGAGGCAATATCAAGTGCCAATGGGTTTATTCAATATATTGCGAAAAAGAAAAATGTGGCGTTTATGTTGACGACGCATTTTGTTGAATTATGTAAAATGTTGGAAAAGGAAGCGGGGGATGAAGTGGAAAATTATTGTATGCATGTGGATCAAGTAGGGGATGATTTTAATTATACCTTTGAAATAGAAAAAGGGATATCCAATGTTTTAGGAGGTCGTAAAGTTTTAAAAGAAATGGATTTTCCAGAAGAAATGATGAAGAAAATATAAAAATTCGGTTTGAAAAAATTCGGTTTGAAAAAAAAAGAATTTTTCTATCTGGAAAATTGCGTTGAATTAGAAAGTTTAAAATTATTCATTTTTTGCAATAACAAAGAAAAAAAATTAAAAAAAAAACAGACAAACAAACAAAAAAAAAAGATTATAAGGAAATGTTTGCGATTTTTCAAATATTGGAAAGTGGATTTATGATAAGTTTAGTGATTACGTTGGTTTTAGCGGTTTTATTGGTTTTGTATTTTCGTCAAAAAATAATTGACATGGAACACAAAATCAAGTCAATGTTTGAATTGGTTGAATTGAATTCAACAGAGTTGGTGAAATTAAAAACAAATTTCCAGGGTCTTCAGAATCAAGGTCAAAGTCAAAACCAAAATGAAAACCAGAATCAAAATCAGCTATTTGATCTTATGCCTGTAGGGGATAATGATATTGTGATGTGTGACGATGATAATAAATGTATGATGAGACCACATAAAGTGATAAAATTAGCGAAAATACCGGTATCGGATGATGAAGATGATGAAAATGAAGATGAATATGAAGATAGTGATGAACAAGGAGAAGAAAATCGTTATTTAGATGTATCGGAAAAATTATTGGACGAAATGATAACGGTGTCGAATAGTAATGCGGGGTATGGTATTTATGGGGGTGATGTCGACATTTGTGTTGGGATGGGTGGTCAATTGTTTATGAAAAACAATGACAATAAATTAATGATGATATTTGCGGACAATACGTCGCCATTTGTAAAAAGTGGAAATATTGGCAAATCATTTGATTTATCTGAAATGGAAGTTGAATATGATGAAGAAATAGAAACAAAGGACGAAACAAGGAACGAACCCGAACCTGAACATGATGAATCGGATGATGATGATGCAGAAGAAGATGAGATAACTGTTACATCAACATCAGTGAAAACAATGGCCACATATAAGAAAATGTCGGTTGGTGAATTGCGCAAATTGGCAGTTGAGAAGGAATTAGTTGAAGACGCTGGAAAAATGAAAAAAACGGAATTGATTTCCTTACTTGCATCATCTAATTAAGGTTAGGGGTTAGGTAAGGTTACGTCGGGTAATTTAAATTAAATTATATATTTATATAAAAACAAAAACAAAAAGAGAAATTAAAAAAAAAGCAATAAATTTTGAAATAATTAATTAGAAAAAGATTTCCAGAGATGTTTACAACAAATCCATCAAATACAATTAAAAGTATATCATTAGGAACGAATAATCAATTCGGTAATTTCCCAGATTTCATGTCTGGTGGCCGTCAATTTACGACATACCATACAGAGGATGCAATTAATCATTCTATCCGTACAGGCAACGGTATTCAAACCAATTGGCAATATCGTCAATTTCTTCAAGGAAATGCAATGGGGCTTGTAGAGTCAAATTTTAGAGAAGCTTTGAGAGAAGACGGATATTTCCCTTATGCAAATCAAATCATTCCAGATAACAAAACCCCATTTATGTATTCCTCTACAGGCCAATCCACAATCGTTGCCCCTGATAATAGAATCAATTATCCATCTGATTTAAAAGCCATTTATTTGTCAAAACAACAATTAGAAGCCCGTAGGGTTGCACCAGCAATGAGTCAAGAAGAGATTATGAAATTTGTAAATCAACGTATCCAATCGCAATCAACCACTCAAAAGTAAAAAAAAAACAAAAAAATAATATAAACAATTTTGAATTGATTGAAAACAATTAAATTAATTCAAAAATCCAGAAGAGGAGAGAAGAGAAGAAAAAAAAAAAAGAAATAATGGTGAATGATGAAAGAAAAATAAATAATTTGATCAATGATTTTAGGGATATGGGATGGGAATTGAAAATTACATCGGATGATGGGAATCGTTGGTCAAAATTTGAATTTATGCATTTAGTATATAATTGTGAAGAGTATTCGATTGAAAAAATAAGGGATAATTATTATACGGTGAAAATACCATTTAGATCTCCTGTAAGTGGCAACACATCTATGTATAAAAGAAATATGACAAGTTTAGTGGGAGCGATTGATTTTTTGCAATTACATGCAAATATTCGTCAAGAAAGAGGCAGAGGCACAAGGTCCGACAGGGCATGCCTTTGAAGATTTGTTTTTATTTGACATGAAAAAAAAATCAATTCAAACAAAAAATGGATATAAATGAGTTAAAACTTATATTTTATAAAAAAAGGACAAGGTTAAAAAAAATGAAATTATTGGTGTCAATAGATGTTGGTTTAAAAAATTTAGCGATAGCGGTGTTTGATGTAGAGGAAAAACCGGTGAAATTGTATAAATGGGATGTGTTAAATATTTGTAGTTCGGAAGATATGGTGCCTGTAGGGGATGAAAAAATGTGTAATCAGAAATTGAAGAAGCGTGTTTTGCCGGATTGTTGTGGGAAAAAGGCGAAATATCAAAAAAACAATACGCATTATTATTGTTCTCAACATGCGAAGAAGTGTGAATATAGGATGCCTGTAGAGGAATGTAAACAGTCGGTGATTAAAAAGAAGAAATTGGGTGAATTGTATGCGATTGCGGAAAATAATTCGATACCTCATGTGAAGCCATCGACGAAGATGGTGTTGGGGGAAACGATTATTGAATATTTTAAAACGATTTGTTTAGAGCCGATTGAAGATGTGGATCAAAAACCGAAACCAAAGACGGCGTTGTTGAATTTAGTGGTTTTGGGGAAAAATTTGATGAGACGGTTGGATGTGTTTTTTGCGGATGTGATGTCGTCGATAGTCCATGTTGTGATTGAGAATCAAATCAGTCCAATTGCAAATAGGATGAAAACGTTGCAAGGGATGATATCGCAATATTTTATCATGCGATGCGAAAATCCGTCAATCCATTTTATTTCGTCTGCCAATAAATTGAAAGATTTTTCTTCTACATCAACAGATGAGGAAGAAACAAAAAAAATGGATGAACAAACAGGAGAAGGAGAAGGAGAAGGAAAAAAGGAAATAAGTTATTCAGATCGTAAACAGATGGGAATTGAAAAGTGTAGGCAAATGATAATCGCGTCATTTAGTAATGATAATAAAAAGTGGGTCGAACATTTTGAAAGTCACAAGAAGAAAGATGATTTGGCAGATTCTTTCCTACAGGGAATGTGGTTTATAACAACGAAAAAGTTATAATATAATATGATGTGATGTGAGATGTGAGGTGCGATTAATTTAGATAAATAAGTTGTTTTTTTTATTTATATTATTGAAAAAAAAATCCAAAAAAAAAGGATATAAAAAAAAAGGAACTTGATTGTGGATAAAGGAACCAATTAATTTCATTTCAAAAAGAAAAAAAAAGTTTGTTTTGTTTAATTTGAATTATAAATAATAAGAAAAAAAAAATGTTTGACGATGATGTTATAGAATTGAATTTTGACGATTCACCATTGGGTGACGGTGGTGGTGGAATGGGTATGGAATTTTTAATGAATGATAAAATGCGTTCATCAAATTCGCAACCGGCAAAATCATTTAATGGAGATATTGATTTATCTGATTTAGATACATTGGAAAAAGAATTAAAAATGGAAGATTCGGGAATTGGATCTGGATCTGGATCTGGATCTAATTCAAATTCAAATTCAAATTCAAATAGTTTTTTCGGGAATCTTTTTGGATCTGGGTCTGGGTCAGGAGGATCAAAAGTAGGGGAATCATCTGCCAATTTAGAGGCAAATAATAAAACGTGGGATGGATATGGGAGATTAAATTCGACATCAATTGATCCGGATATGAATTTGCCAGTAGCAAGTTCAAATTTGTCGAAAGAGGAAACAATGAAACGTAAAATGAAACGTCTGTATGATTTAGAGCAAATGGAACGTAAAGGTGTGACATTGACCAAAAAATACACAATGGATTCATCCCTACAGGAAATGGACGCAGAGTATTCATTGCATCATGAAGAGCGATTGAAAAAGAATTCGGTAAAAATGATGGGGCAAACGATGTTGACCATTGTGAATACGTTGGAATGGTTGAATACAAAATTCGACCCATTTGATTTGAAATTGGACGGTTTAGGTGAACAAGTCAATGACAATATGAATGATTATGACCCCATTTTTGAAGAACTCCATGAAAAATACAAAGATTCCGTTACCGTCATTCCAGAAGTGAAATTACTATACACATTTGCAGGTCAAGCGGCAATGCTTCACATGATGAACAGTATGGCAAGTGCATTTGCCCCTGGAATGGATGATATTATGCGTGAAAATCCTGATTTAATGAAAGCATTCCAAAGTGCAACATTGAATACAATGCAAAAGAAAAATCCACAAAGTTCGTTTGGAGGGTTTATGAATAATATCATGGGGAATAGTCCAAGTCCAAGTCCGCAAGCACCTGTTTTCCAAGGAGGTCCACCCCCAGCACCAATAAAGACACAAGGTCCAGGGTCAATGCCTCCGCCACCACGTCCAGGAGTTCCTCGTATGGATATCAATATGGCACGTAATCAAGATGGAGAGGATTTAAGAGATATGTTTACACAAATGGCTCCTCCTCTTCCTCCTAGAAAAAGACCGGAAATGAAAGGGCCTGTAGCGAATGATGTGAATGATATTTTATCGGGATTGAAATTAAAAACGGTATCTCCCGTAACCGATAAACCATTGTCCATGGGATCCATGATGTCAAGTGCCAATTCATTTGATAATTCCCTACAGGCCCAACAACAACAAGATATCATGTTTGATAATGACCCAATCAAATCTTTATCTCTCGATGATGACGAATTTAGTCCAATGATGAGCGAAGATTTAAATAATTCCAGTACCATTAGTATCAAAGATTTAAGAGATCTTCAAGCAAATGGAACTGCAAATATGCCAAAGAAATCAAAAAGAAATAAATCCGGATCTGGATCCAAATCAGATCGTGGTACTACTATTAGTTTAGATTTATAAATCTAGTATTGTAATATTATATACATACATTCTTTTTCCCCCTTTTTTTATTTTTATATAAGAAATAATAAAATAAAATAAAAATAAAAATAAATATGAATTTATTACATAAAAAAAGTCGTAACAAAACACAACGTAAAGGTGGTGGAGCGTTATTTCAAATAGAATCATGGTCGTCATCGTCGAAAAAGGACAAATATACACCAGAAAATAAACATAAATTAAAAGAAGCGATTCTGGAATATATAAATTTAATAAAACAACATCCGAGTATTAAGAAAAATGGTTATTCAAAATATTGGAATAAAGGTAAAATTGAAGATTGGGATGTATCAAAAGTGGATGATATGTCTGAATTATTTGAGAATTTATCTGATTTCAATGAACCAATTGGTAAATGGAAAGTAGGTCATGTGACAAACATGAGAAAAATGTTTTTTGGTTGTACGTCGTTTAATCAACCATTAAATGATTGGGATGTAAGTCATGTAAAGGATATGGAGATGATGTTTGCTGGATGTACGGAATTCAATCAACCTCTGGGAAACTGGGAAGTAAATAAAGTGGGTGACATGAAAAGAATGTTTGCTTATTGTGAAAATTTTAACCAAGAATTAGATGATTGGAATGTGAAACATGTGATTAGTATGGATGAAATGTTTATTGGGTGCAGTAAATTTCATCAACCTTCACTCATTCAATCATGGGGGTTAGCAAGTAGGGCTGATGTATTGATGAATATGTTTGATGATACTGCGATGTATGAAGGTGGAAAACGGAAAAAACGTGGTAGAAAACACAAAAAAACGGTGAAGAAACGTTAAAATAACAACCCATTTTTTTTTTCAAATATAAATAAAAATATTAATATCAAAATATCAATATCAAAAATTAAATTTGAAAAAAAAGAAAAAAAAACTTTAATCTGGAAAAATGAAAAAAGAATCTGGAAAAGAAAAAGAATCTGGAAAATTTTGGCCAAAAGCCAAAATTTGCCATGCAGAAACAGGCGAACGCCAGTTTCTTAATGGAAAAATGGAAAAAGTTGGATTGTTTATTTTTCACAGGGATTTGCGTTTCACAGACAATATTTCCTTACAGGCTATTTTGAAAGAATGTGACATTGTGTATCCAGTATTTATTTTTACATCTCAACAAATAATCAAACGTAACAATCCATATTATTCCAGTCATGCGGTTCAATTTATGATGGAATCATTAGAAGAATTGGAAAAGGGGTGTAGTTTTTTCTTTGGGAGATCCACACATTCCGTTGTGGATAAAATCATTCAAACATGTCCGAAAAAAATCACCCACGTCGCATTTAATCAAGATATTACGCCATTTGCCCGTAAGAGGGATTCGCAAGTAAGGGAAATATGTGACAGCAACCATATTCAGATTATTTCCCACAATGATTCCTATTTGACCGAACCGGGGACCATATTGTCTGAATCAAACACACCCTATAAAAAATTCACACCTTTTTATAATACCGTCATCAAATATTTGGCCTCAGCCTCAGCCTCAGCCTCAGCTGACGCTGACGGAAAAGTCCATGCCTCCCTTAAAGGAAAAATAAGATTATTAGAGACGGGAATGAAATTGAGCGAAATACAACATAAAATAGGTTATCAAGAGAAGAAAGAAGAAGGAGAATTCGGTCGGCACGTCCGTGCCTCCCTTAGAGAAGGAGAAGGAGAAAGAATCAGAGGAGGGAGGTCCCAGGGACTAAAACGTCTCAAACATTATTCCCTTACAGGCAAAATGACAAAGTATGAACGGAACAATCTCGGTATTCCAACTTCACAAATGTCGGCACATTTAAAATTTGGCACGGTTTCAATCAGGGAAGTTGCACATTATGCACAACATAATTCGAATTATATGCGCGAATTGATTTGGAGGGATTTTTATGCACATATATTATATCATTTTCCAGACAATTTGGGATCGGCAATGAAACCGGCAATGAATAAAATCAGGTGGTCAGAAAACAAGAAATATGTGAAAGCGTGGTCGGAGGGAAAAACGGGATTTCCTATTGTTGATGCGGGAATGCGTCAATTAAATGCAACCGGCTACATGCATAATCGCGCGCGTATGATTGTGGCGAGTTTTTTCGTGAAAACACTATTACAGGATTGGCAAGTAGGGGAGAAAATATTTGCGCAGAAATTGGTGGATTACGATCCGGCGTCGAATAATGGTGGATGGCAATGGATTGCAAGTACGGGGACAGATTCACAGCCCTATTTCCGTATATTCAATCCATGGTTGCAACAGGGAACGTATGATCCTATTGGCGAATACATTTCTAAATGGGTGCCTGAATTGAAAGACGTGGCGGTTGAACATTTATGCAAATGGTATGATCCGAAAATTAGGGAAATATATCCGATGGCGAATAAAATGTATGGTGCTCCAATTGTGGATTATACGGAACAAAAGAAAAAGGCGCTGAAAATGTATTCAGAAATTCCAAATAGTACCTGAAACGGCGTTTATACAAGTGATCCCGATACATTTCCCTTTTTCCGTTTCTCTTTCTCCTTGTCCTTCTTCAATCAAAGTAACTCCTTTCTTTGATATGAGATAATCATACAAAATGAGTTCAAATGATTGATTTAGTGATTTGAGACGGTAAACAGTATCACCCTTTTCTAATTCGCGCAACCATAAATACAGATCCTCTACAGGCATTTTATAGAAAAAAGAATTTGCGTTATTGTCTTTTAAACGTATAATGTTGTTGTTATTGGACGTCCAAAAAGAATGATCAAAATGATCGTTGAGAAAATACCTGCCGGTGATTTTAAAAAAGGATTTGCAAGTAGGGAGAACTTGCATTGTGAATGTCAAATTCGTAAATAAACGTTTGATTCCTTCAATTGTCATCATACGTTCCCCCATTCCTTTTAACCTGCTATATACATGTTGTTCACGTATATCGTGACAATCGTAGAGATTGATTAAAATATTTGAATTTTCGCAAAGGTAATTGTGTTCGTTTTCCTGTAGGGGTGAACATTCAACAATACAAATAAATGCATTTGGGATTTTTGATCTTATCGATTCAATTGTTATTTTCGTTTGTTCGAAACGTTGTTCGCGGGTAAATACTGAACGCACCGTCGAATAGGATAAAGGGATATTCGGAGTTACAATAATTGAATTGATCAAAACAATATTTTCAAAAACCATTTTCTTCTTTTCTTTTTCTTTTCTTTTCTTCTTTTCTTCTTTTCTTTCTTTTCGATTCTGGAAAAAAAGGGGTTCTGGAAAAATGAATATAAAATAAAAAAGATGAAAGATGTTTTAAATTGAAAATTATTTTTTCTTTTCCTTTTTCTTTTTTTTTAATTTTTCCAGAACCCCTTTTTTTCCAGAATCGAAAATAGAAAATTGAAAATGGAACAAGAACAAGAAGAAGAGAAAATTCGTCAGAAATATACGAAAATGATGAATGATGAAATACGGGATTTGAAGAATGGTCATCGTCATCCATACAGGAAAAGCAAACAATTGCGGGTGTTGGAATTCAATTGTGGATTTGGCCTACTGGATGACTTGAAAAAAATGGAATTGCAAAGTTATGATATAAATGATTTGACCGGGGTGATTAACATCTATATACCTAACGTATTAGATGAAATTCAACAAATGATTGATAAAAAAACACGGAATAAAGGCAACGGACCATCTCCATCTTTGATATCCATCGAAGAACATGAACAACGTATTCAAAACGTATTATTATGTCAGCAATTTTTAATTCATTTTATTGAACATAACATGTAAGACTGACTGACTGTCTGTCTGTGTTTACCCCCAACAAGTAAAAATATGATATTATATTATATTATTAGAGGTATTAACACAAAAAAAAAAGAAAAGTTTGGTTAAAAACGAAAAAAAAATATTTTTTGTTTGTTATTTTTTTTTTAATTGTTGTTATTTTTTTTTGAGTTTTTGAGTGAATTTGTATACCTTGAAAAAAAAAATTAGTTTAAAAAAAGGGAATAAATTTTATTTTATTATCAAAACAAATAAGGGTTAAAAAAAAAAGAAAAATTTTGATTGAATTTATAATAAATGTCTTTACCGACACAAACACAACTTAATAGTTTATTATTAAAAAATGCCCAAGGTGCGCCATTTACTGACCCTAATTTGTCAGCGTTATTGGAACAGCCAGGATCGGCAGTTGTACGTGTTCCGGCCAATTATATCATGAATCAACCCATCCCTTTATCTGCACCAACCCTACAGGCAACTGGAACATCCATTCCTACAGGAGGTACCAAATTTCTGCCTGTAGACGCATCGTATAATTATTTGGCCTTTTATCAATATTTAGTATTGGATTCATCCAAAGTAAATCCCAAAGTCGCGTTTTGGTTCAAAGGTACTGATCTATTAGATATCGGTGGCACTAATATATTAACTCCCTCGATCCCTTTCAATTATGACCCTGTAGGAAGTTATGCCATTATGGTAACCGACGCTTCTGATGTCAATCACACACCCATTGCACAAAACGGTCAAACCCCCTGGTATTTCGACGCAAATGCCGGATATTTGACCTTTTTTAGTCAAATCAATTTCACCCCCGCCATCTCCTTTTGGCGTTACGAAGGCACATTTGGTGTCGCCGCCCCATCCTCCGAAGGCTCAGGAAACGGCGTCACTGGTCCCAAAGGTGACCCCGGGGACCCAGGCGGAAGTACAGGTTCAACAGGTCCAGAAGGTCCAAAAGGTCAAAAGGGTGACCGTGGTTTAGTAGGTGACGTCGGACCTTATGGTCCCACTGGTGATTTTGGTCCTACTGGCGAAACAGGCGAAACAGGTGAAACGGGTCCAACCGGCGAAACGGGTCCAAAGGGTGATAAAGGTGACACCGGCGAAACAGGAGAAAAAGGTGAAAAAGGCGAAAAAGGACACACTGGTTTCACTGGTCCACAAGGTATGACTGGTTTGACCGGTGAAACTGGACCCATTGGCACTGGCCCTACTGGCGAAACTGGCGAAACAGGTCCCACCGGTCAAACGGGTCATACTGGTTTCACCGGAGAAACAGGTACTAAGGGTGAAACCGGTTATACTGGCCAAACCGGACATACTGGACAAACAGGTTCACAAGGTTTAACTGGTCCAACCGGTTACACAGGTAAAACCGGTGAGACAGGAGAAACAGGTCACACAGGTGAAACTGGACAAACAGGTGAAACCGGTCATACCGGGCCTGTAGGAGAAAAAGGTGAAAAGGGCGAAAAAGGTGATACAGGCGTTACGGGTTCATTCGGACCAACCGGCGAACAAGGTATACAAGGTGAAAAGGGTGAAAAAGGTATTCAAGGATTTACTGGTCAAGAAGGTATTCAAGGTATTGCTGGAATCAAAGGTATTCAAGGTGATCAAGGTGAAAAAGGTCGTCAGGGTGATACAGGCGAAAAAGGTTACGCTGGAGATATAGGACCTCAAGGTATTGATGGAATTAAAGGAGAAAAAGGTGCACAAGGAATTGATGGTATTAAAGGTGAACAAGGTGAAACCGGAGTTCGCGGTTATCAAGGCGAGAAAGGCGACATCGGTTATACCGGACAACAAGGACCTAAAGGCTCCATCGGACAAGGTTCAACCGGAGATATAGGCCCAAAAGGCGAAACCGGCGCAACAGGTACCAAGGGTGAAACCGGACAAACCGGCGAAACAGGCCATACTGGCCCTACAGGCGAAACCGGAGCAACTGGACAAACCGGTGAAACCGGCGAAACAGGTCATACTGGCGAAACCGGCGCAACCGGTACCAAAGGCGAAACCGGTTATACCGGCGAAACTGGTGTAACAGGCGAAACCGGAGCAACCGGTACCAAGGGCGAAACCGGTTATACCGGCGAAACTGGACATACTGGCGAAACCGGTGCAACTGGTACCAAGGGCGAAACTGGATATACCGGCGAAACTGGACAAACTGGCTTCACTGGTGAAACAGGTCAAACAGGCGAAACCGGACAAACAGGTGAAACTGGTCATACAGGTGAAACCGGAGCAACCGGTCAAAAAGGTGAAACTGGCTATACAGGTGAAACTGGACAAACTGGATACACTGGCCCTACAGGCTTAACCGGCGAAACGGGTCATACCGGTGAAACAGGTGAAACCGGTGCAACAGGTGAAAAAGGTGAAACTGGATATACCGGAGAAAAGGGTGAAAAGGGTCATACTGGCGCAAGGGGTGACAAATTCAATACTGCAACATTGAACCAAATTGTATTAGAGCCTGTAGAGGGACAACTATTACCCATTACACTCACGTTGAAAGACAATGATTGCACCTACTTGCCCGGCAATTCTGTCGTGGTCGTTGACGCACTTGATTATGGTTCCCGATTTGAGGCAATTGTACAGTCATTCGCACAAAATCAATTGACTCTCACGGATATTGTCAATGTTCGGGGAACCTTTGACGGCCAAACCCCAACCATTTATAATGTGAATTTAGACGGGATCGATGGGCCCCGTGGTGAAACTGGATACACTGGCCCTACAGGCATGACTGGAGCACGGGGCGACCATTACAATTCCCAGACATCAGATGCTGATTCGTTACCGACACTTCAACATGGCGGCTCAATTTCATTAACATTGATCGATACTGATTTAACTTATATACCAGGGAATTCCGTGGTAGTTACCGCACAGTCGAATCCTGTAGGGAAACGTTTTGAAGGGGTGGTTTTGTCACAAGTGTACAATGTATTAACTATTGGCGCAATCACCAATATTATTCCAGACGTGGATGCATTCGTAAATAACACGGATATTTATAATGTGAACCTGGATGGAATTGATGGACCCACTGGATACACTGGCCCTACAGGCGAAACGGGTTCCACAGGATCAACCGGACCAACTGGACAAACGGGTGAAACAGGACAAACAGGCTTTACAGGAGCAACCGGTACTAAGGGTGAGACCGGACAAACCGGTGAAACGGGTCATACTGGTGAAACAGGAGCAACTGGTACCAAGGGCGAGACAGGTTTTACCGGCGAAACTGGACAAACTGGTGAAACAGGTTACACTGGCCCTACAGGCGAAACTGGTGAAACTGGTCAAACGGGTTCAACCGGCGAAACTGGAGCAACAGGTCAAAAAGGCGAAACCGGATTCACAGGGGAAACTGGTTTTACAGGTGCAACAGGTACCAAAGGTGAAACCGGATATACCGGTGAAACTGGTGAAACAGGCCCTACAGGCTTTACAGGAGCAACCGGTACCAAGGGTGAAACCGGACAAACCGGTGAAACAGGTGAAACAGGAGCAACAGGTCAAAAAGGTGAAACCGGATATACCGGTGAAACCGGCTACACTGGTCCTACAGGCTTTACAGGAGTAACAGGTGAAACTGGCCATACAGGTGAAACTGGTCCTACCGGCGAAACTGGCGCAACTGGTCAAAAAGGTGAAACTGGTCATACAGGTGAAACTGGTTACACAGGCGAAACAGGCGCAACTGGTCAAAAAGGTGAAACAGGTCATACAGGTGAAACAGGTTACACAGGCGAAACTGGTGCAACTGGTCAAAAAGGTGAAACAGGTCATACAGGTGAAACTGGTTACACTGGCTTCACTGGTGCAACTGGTCAAAAAGGTGAAACTGGTCAAACAGGTGAAACTGGACAAACTGGCTTCACTGGCGCAACTGGTCAAAAAGGTGAAACCGGTCAGACGGGTGAAACCGGACAGACGGGTGAAACTGGACAAACTGGTGCAACAGGAACTCACGGTGAAACGGGACAAACGGGTGAAACTGGTTACACAGGTCCTACAGGCTTTACTGGTGCAACTGGAACAAAAGGTGAAACCGGGCAAACGGGCGAAACGGGTGAAACCGGACCCACAGGTCAAACAGGTGAAACCGGTTATACAGGTTACACTGGCGAAACTGGTCAAACAGGAGCAACTGGTCAAAAAGGTGAAACCGGTTATACAGGTGAAACTGGCGAAACTGGT
>JACCEC011560415.1_pt1 | contig 22883 bp, 17 predicted proteins | sample 7450121 | NCBI WGS metagenome assembly JACCEC01 (sample SAMN15323455, study PRJNA562643) | freshwater metagenome | isolation source: river surface water | place: USA:Blue River Watershed | collected 2017-08-18 | reverse complement strand
GAAAAGTCTGTAAATAGAATTGCAACAAGAACTGCAATCGCAAGGAGCTTTTAAACATGACAAGAATAACGACAAGAACACCATCCACCGGAAAACCAGTGCGAATTGCTAGGGAAAACGTTCCTACAACATATACTACTATTTCTGAGGCTCCAGATTTTTCAGTTCCTGACGCGTCGAATAAGTTTACAACAAGGGACCCGGCTGACATAGGTAGAGCAATTAGACCGGGTGAGATATTTTTTCTAACTCCTCTTGCAGCAAGAAATAAAGATGCTGTTACTCGATGGATTGAAACTAGACTTGTCACTGAAGATGGCGAAAATATTGAATTTGGACGTGTAGAAGTACCTGCATATGATACAGCATTTATTCCTACTCAAGGAAGAAGCTTATTTAAAAGGGGCGCTACAAATGCAAACGGCGATCGCTTTCAAGTAAGAGCAGAAACATCGTCATCCTTTGACGTTTGGGCTGCAGGTGAAGAAAAACTCTCAAGTGAACATAGCGGATAAGTTTAGCAAAAATGTCAAAGCTCCTTTCAGATAAAGTAAAAAAGACGCCGTCCTCTGAGGTATCCGCCGATAGATACCAATTCTTAAAACTATCAGAAGCAGAACCAGATCTAGGATTACCATCAGCGAACGGGTATGTATTATCATCAGACACTGATGGTAATAGACTTTGGGTTGATGTATCAAGTACTACGCAGGGTATACAAGGTACACAAGGCATTCAAGGTATCCAGGGAACGACAGGTTCGCAAGGTATTCAAGGTATACTTGGCGAGCAAGGTGCCCAAGGTATTCAAGGTACAACTGGAGCGCAAGGACTTCAGGGGATTTCTGGATCGCAGGGCATACAAGGTGAGCAAGGTATCCAAGGAACCGTAGGTTCTCAGGGCATTCAGGGTATTCAAGGCATAGTTGGTGAGCAAGGTATACAAGGAACTACTGGTTCACAGGGTATACAAGGGATCCAAGGTGAGACTGGTTCTCAAGGTATTCAAGGGATTCAAGGTGAGACTGGTTCTCAGGGTATTCAAGGTATCACTGGATCTCAGGGTATTCAAGGTATTACGGGTTCTCAGGGTATTCAGGGTATTCAAGGAAATTCCGGTTCACAAGGCATTCAAGGTATTACTGGATCTCAAGGGATCCAGGGTATTCAAGGAAATACCGGATCACAGGGTATACAAGGTATTCAGGGATCTTTAGGTAACCAAGGTATTCAGGGTATACAGGGAACGACCGGTTCGCAGGGCATACAAGGCATACAGGGACGTGAAGGAAACTTTGGTGGTCTAACTCTTGATTATACTTTTGATGGTTTGACTGCAAACTCAGATCCTGGTATTGGAAAATTAAGATTTAATAATTCTGATATAACTCTTGCGTCTGAGATGTATATTGATGATCAAAACGATAACGGAACAGACATCCAGCCTTTCTTAAGAACGATTGATGATTCTACATCAACGATTAAAGGTCACTATAGAATATCGAATAAACAAGATTCTAGTGATTTTGCCATCTTTACAATTTCTGCTATTTCCGAAGAGACTGGGTATTTTAGAGTTTCTTCTTCATATGTAAGTGGATCTGCAATATCATTCACAGATGGCGAAGATATCATTATTACATTCGCTAGAACTGGTGATATGGGTGCTACAGGATCGCAGGGTATTCAAGGTACAACTGGATCGCAGGGTATTCAGGGCATCACTGGTGCTCAAGGTACACAAGGTGAGCAAGGTATCCAGGGTATTACAGGTTCCCAGGGTATTCAAGGTATCCAAGGTACACAAGGTGAGCAAGGTATCCAGGGTATTCAAGGAAATATCGGCTCGCAGGGTATTCAGGGTATTCAAGGAAATATCGGATCACAGGGTATCCAAGGAATAACTGGGTCACAGGGTATACAAGGTATACAAGGTACTACTGGTTCTCAAGGTATTCAGGGCATAACCGGGTCTCAAGGTATTCAGGGCATAACCGGGTCTCAAGGTATTCAGGGTATTCAGGGTATCCAGGGTATTCAAGGCATTCAGGGTACAACCGGTTCGCAGGGTATTCAAGGTATTACTGGATCTCAAGGTATCCAGGGTATAATTGGTTCACAAGGTATTCAGGGTATCATTGGATCTCAAGGTATCCAGGGTATCACCGGTTCCCAAGGTATCCAGGGTATTACTGGGTCACAGGGTATCCAGGGTATTCAAGGTGATACTGGATCACAAGGTATTCAAGGTATCACTGGATCACAAGGTATTCAAGGGATCCAGGGAACTACTGGTTCTCAGGGTATTCAAGGGATCCAAGGCGAGACTGGTTCTCAGGGTATTCAAGGTATCACTGGAAGTCAAGGTATTCAAGGAATTCAAGGGATCCAAGGTGCTACTGGTTCGCAGGGTATACAAGGTATCACTGGATCTCAGGGTATTCAGGGTATTATTGGATCCCAAGGTATTCAAGGTATTCAAGGTGAAACTGGTTCTCAAGGTATACAAGGTGAGCAAGGTATTCAGGGAACTACTGGATCTCAGGGTATACAAGGTGAGCAAGGTATTCAGGGCATTATCGGGTCTCAAGGTATTCAAGGTATTCAAGGAACTGTTGGATCTCAAGGTATTCAAGGAATCCAGGGTATAACCGGGTCTCAAGGTATTCAGGGTATTCTTGGCAACCAAGGTGTTCAAGGTATTCAGGGTATACAAGGCACCACTGGATCTCAGGGTATACAAGGCATTCAAGGTCGCGAAGGAAACTTTGGTGGTGCTACATTTGATTATACTTTTGATTCTAACGTAACAAATAGTGATCCAGGTATTGGAAGATTAAAGTTTAGTGATGCGAACTTGACGTTAGCTGCACAACTTTACATTGATGACCAAAATGATAATGGTACAGATATTCAGCCATTCTTAAGAACTATCGATGATTCTACGTCAACGATTAAAGGTCACTACAGAATATCAAACAAACAAGATGCAAGCGATTTTGCTATCTTTACTATATCTTCCATAGTAGAAGAAACTGGGTATTTTACAGTAAATTCCTCTTACGTAAGCGGATCTGCTACATCCTTTACAAATGATGAAGATATTATTATTACTTTTGCTAGAACTGGTGACATGGGTGCTACTGGTTCCCAAGGTATACAAGGTATCGCTGGTTCGCAAGGTATTCAGGGTATACAAGGTATAACCGGATCGCAAGGTATTCAGGGGATCCAGGGAACTACTGGTTCACAAGGTATACAAGGTATAACCGGATCACAAGGTATACAAGGTATCACCGGATCTCAGGGTATCCAAGGTATCACTGGATCACAGGGTACCCAAGGTATTCAAGGATCTTTAGGAAACCAAGGTATTCAGGGTATTACTGGATCTCAAGGTATTCAAGGTATTCAAGGAAACATTGGATCGCAAGGCATTCAAGGTATCACTGGTTCACAGGGTATCCAAGGTATTCAGGGAACAACTGGATCTCAAGGTATTCAGGGTATTACTGGATCGCAGGGTATTCAAGGTATTCAGGGCATCATCGGGTCTCAAGGTATTCAAGGTATTCAAGGTATCTCTGGAGAAGGCACGCAAGGTGCGCAGGGAACTACTGGATCGCAGGGTATCCAAGGTATTCAAGGACCTGCCGCGACCGATGGTACAAATGGCACAAATGGTACGCAAGGTGCACAGGGAACTACTGGATCCCAGGGTATACAAGGCATTCAAGGTATACAGGGTATCCAAGGTATTCAAGGAAATACTGGATCTCAAGGTATTCAGGGTATTACTGGTTCTCAGGGTATCCAAGGTATAACTGGGTCTCAAGGTATTCAAGGTATCACTGGAAGCCAAGGTATTCAAGGTATCACCGGTTCACAGGGTATTCAGGGTATAACTGGCGCCCAAGGTATTCAAGGTATACAGGGTATCACGGGACCAATCGCAGGTGTTGATGGCCAGTTGATCTACAATAATAACGGATTATCCGGTGGCGCAAACGCATACTTTGATGATACTAACAACAGGGTAGGTATAAACACCGCTACTCCATCAGCAACACTTGACGTAGTTGGTGATATAGAAGTTAATTCAAACGTAATATTTAATTCTGAAACTATTACATTAACAACTGTATCAAAAACTCAAATTTCATCGTTTGCAGTATCTGCATATAGATCTGCGAAGTTAATTGTTCAGGCATATGACTCAGTAACTGGGGAAGTTCAAATTTCAGAACTTGCAGTTGTTCATAATGGAGTAACGGCATCTTCCACAGAATATGGTGTTGTGTATACTGGTTCTGGCGCAATTGTAACTTATGATGTTGACATTTCCGGTGGCAATGTGAGATTAATGGCAACCAGATCAACCACAAATTCTACACAGTATCGAATATCCGAAACATTAATTGTATCATAAATATATAAATAACACAAAGTAACAGAAGCCAACAGGGGATAGTGGAACCACATGGCAAACGATAAAAAGTTTATAGTCAAAAATGGGCTTTTAACGCAAAATATAACGTTAGATTCACCAGATAAAACAAAAGCAATTGACCTAGCCATGCTTAACAGCGGGTCTCTCACTGTTTCAGGGTCAAATGGAACTATCGCTAATATAAAAGACGCCGCGAGTGGTTCTATTTTTTATGTAAACGATATATCGGGCGTTCCGAGTTTAGACGTAGATAAAAGTGGCACTGTTAAGATATCACAGACTGCTGGTAATGTATTAATTGGAACAGGATCAGATAACGCAACCGACAAGCTACAAGTTAATGGTAGTATAATTGGAACCGTATTAAAATCTTCAGTATCAACTGGCACTGCGCCTCTTACGGTTTCATCTACAACAAAAGTTACAAATCTAAACGCAGATTTGCTAGATGATCAATCCGGATCATATTATTTAGATTTTGACAACTTTACGAACGTTCCAAATTACATTGTAAATATTACTGGCGGCACTGACATCCAAGTTACTGGAACCGCAGCTCCAGGATGGACACCTACCATCAACAATACATCAACACTTGATAGTGTTACTGATCGCGGTGCAACAACTACAAATTCAATAACTATCGGTAATCTTATTGCTGGAGCGGCAGACTTTACTGGTGACGTTATAATTGAAGGCAATTTACAAGTTACCGGTAATACTGTTTCAATTGGTGTTACTAATTTAACACTTTCAGATAATATGCTTTATTTAAACCAAGGTATTGCTGCTACTATAACTAATGCAGTTGGTAGCGGTACATCTATTGTATTTACTGCCGATAATAACTATAATACAACTATGACTGTGTCAGTCACAGGCGTTGACCCGTCTCAATATAATTTCTTCAATAGAGCGGTTACTGCAGCAAATTCTACTTCGTTCACTGTATCAGGCACTGAAACTGGTACATATGTTTCTGGTGGAACTGCAAGAGGAAAATCTGGAATAAACCCAGATCTAGGATTTGCTGGCGGTTATAATGATGGATCTTATGCACACGCTGGTTTCTTTAGAGATGCAACGGACGGAAGATTTAAAGTATTTAAAGGATACACTCCAGAGCCAGATGATGACATATATATTGATACGTCTCACGCTTCTTTCTCGCTAGCAGATTTTCAAGCAAAAAATGCTTATGTTCAAGGAATAACGTCAACAGACGGTATCTGGATTGGTGGAAACCAGATTGTAAATGCGTCTGCGCAATGGATAGGTTCACCATACAATCTTCAAGGCATTCAGGGTATCCAAGGTATCCAAGGTTTACAGGGTATTCAAGGTATTACTGGTGCCCAAGGTATTCAAGGGATCCAAGGTGAGACTGGATCTCAAGGCATTCAAGGTATTCAAGGCGCAACTGGTTCTCAGGGTATCCAAGGTATAACTGGTTCTCAGGGTATCCAAGGTATCACCGGTAGCCAAGGTATTCAGGGTATTCAAGGTCGTCAAGGCATCACTGGATCGCAAGGTATTCAAGGCATCACTGGAAGCCAAGGCATCCAAGGCATTACCGGATCTCAAGGTATTCAGGGTATTCAGGGTATCACTGGAAGTCAAGGCATCCAAGGTATCCAAGGCATAACTGGGTCACAGGGTATCCAAGGAATCCAGGGTGCAACAGGTTCTCAAGGTATTCAAGGTATTACTGGATCTCAAGGTATTCAGGGTATTCAGGGAACTACAGGTTCTCAAGGTACCCAAGGTATTCAGGGTATTACAGGTTCTCAGGGTATTCAAGGAACTACTGGTAGCCAGGGTATTCAAGGTATTACAGGCTCGCAAGGTATTCAAGGGATCCAGGGAACTACGGGTTCTCAAGGTATTCAGGGTATTATAGGTTCGCAGGGTATTCAAGGTATTCAAGGAACTATTGGTTCGCAGGGTATCCAAGGCATCACCGGGTCTCAAGGTATCCAAGGTATTCAAGGAACTACTGGTAGCCAAGGTATCCAAGGCATAACTGGGTCACAGGGTATCCAAGGGATCCAGGGAACTACAGGGTCACAAGGTATCCAAGGTATCACTGGTAGTCAAGGTATTCAGGGCATTCAAGGGATCACCGGATCTCAAGGTATTCAGGGCATAACTGGGTCTCAAGGTATTCAGGGCATTACAGGAACTACTGGAAACCAGGGTATTCAAGGTATTCAGGGTACAACTGGTTCTCAAGGTATTCAAGGTATTCAAGGCCGTGAAGGAAACTTCGGTGGTGCAACATTTGACTATACTTTTGATACTACAACTACAAATACTGATCCAGGTGTTGGAAGAATTAGATTTAACAATTCTGATATAACTCTTGCGTCGGAAATGTATATTGACGACCAAAATGACGCATCAACAGATATTCAGCCATTCCTAAGAACTATTGATGACTCTACTTCAACGATCAAGGGTCACTTTAGAATATCGAATAAGCAGGATGCAAGTGATTTTGCTATCTTCACAATATCTTCTATAGTAGAAGAAACAGGTTACTTTAGAGTTGTATGCGCATACGTAAGTGGTTCTGCCACTGCATTTTCTAATAATGAAGACATCATTATAACGTTTGCTAGAACCGGAGATATGGGTGCTACAGGATCGCAGGGTATCCAGGGTATCACCGGATCCCAAGGTATCCAAGGTATACAGGGTCGTCAAGGTATACAAGGCATCACCGGATCTCAAGGTATTCAGGGTATCACAGGTTCCCAAGGTATACAAGGTATACAAGGTATACAAGGTACTACTGGTTCTCAAGGTATTCAGGGTATCACTGGTTCTCAAGGTATACAAGGTATCCAAGGAATTCAGGGAGCTGTAGGGTCGCAAGGCATACAGGGTATCACTGGTTCTCAAGGTATTCAGGGCATTCAAGGTACTACTGGATCTCAAGGTATTCAGGGTATTACTGGTAGCCAAGGTATTCAAGGTATTCAGGGTATTCAGGGAACTACTGGATCACAAGGAATACAGGGTATCACTGGTTCTCAAGGTATTCAAGGGATCCAAGGCGCAACTGGATCGCAGGGTATACAGGGTATCACTGGTTCTCAAGGCATCCAGGGTATTCAAGGTATTACTGGTTCAACTGGTTCTCAGGGTATTCAGGGAACTACTGGTTCCCAAGGTATTCAAGGTATCACTGGCAGTCAAGGTATTCAAGGTATTCAAGGAACTACTGGAAGCCAAGGTATTCAAGGTATCACCGGTAGCCAAGGCATACAAGGTATTCAGGGTATTACTGGCTCTCAGGGTATCCAAGGAATCCAGGGTATTACTGGATCTCAAGGTATTCAGGGTATCCAAGGAATCCAGGGTATTCAGGGTCGTCAGGGTATTACTGGTGCACAGGGCATACAGGGTATAACTGGATCGCAAGGTATCCAAGGTATTACTGGTGCACAGGGCATACAGGGTATAACTGGATCGCAAGGTATCCAAGGTATTACTGGATCGCAAGGTATTCAAGGTATTACTGGAGCCCAAGGTATTCAAGGTATCACTGGATCGCAAGGTATTCAAGGTATCACTGGATCTCAAGGTATTCAAGGTATCACTGGATCTCAAGGTATACAAGGCATTCAAGGAACTACAGGGTCACAAGGTATTCAGGGCATTACAGGATCTCAAGGTATACAAGGCATTCAAGGAACCACTGGTAGCCAAGGTATTCAGGGTATACAAGGTCGAGAAGGAAACTTTGGTGGCGCTACATTTGATTATACTTTTGATACGACTACAACAAACACAGATCCTGGTCAAGGAAGAATTAGATTTAATAATTCTGATATAACCCTTGCATCTGAAATGTATATCGATGATCAAAATGATAACGGAACGGATATCCAACCATTTTTGAGAACAATCGATGACTCTACCTCAACGATCAAGGGTCACTTTAGAATATCAAACAAACAAGATGCAAGCGATTTTGCTATCTTTACTATATCATCTATTGTAGAAGAAACTGGATATTTTAGAGTAGTTTGTTCATATGTAAGCGGGTCCGCAACAGCGTTTTCAAGTAGTGAAGACATTATTATAACGTTCGCTAGAACTGGTGATATGGGTGCTACAGGTTCGCAGGGTATTCAAGGGATCACCGGATCACAAGGTATTCAAGGTATACAGGGTATCCAAGGGAGACAGGGTATTACTGGTGCACAGGGCATACAGGGTATAACTGGTTCTCAGGGTATTCAAGGTATTACTGGCTCGCAAGGTATTCAAGGTATTACTGGCTCGCAAGGTATCCAAGGTATTACTGGGGCTCAAGGTATCCAAGGTATTACTGGGGCTCAAGGTATTCAAGGCATAACTGGTAGTCAAGGTATTCAAGGTATCACTGGTTCCCAAGGTATCCAGGGTATTACTGGATCGCAAGGTATTCAAGGTATTCAAGGTATAACTGGTGCTCAAGGTATTCAAGGCATAACTGGTAGTCAAGGTATTCAAGGTATTACTGGATCTCAAGGTATACAAGGTATTACTGGTTCCCAAGGTATCCAGGGTATCACTGGCTCGCAAGGTATTCAAGGTATTACTGGATCGCAGGGTATTCAGGGTATTACTGGTAGCCAAGGTATTCAGGGCATCCAAGGCATCGCTGGATCTCAAGGCATACAGGGTATTACTGGATCGCAGGGTATTCAGGGCATACAAGGTATTCAGGGCATACAAGGTATTCAGGGTCGTCAAGGTATCACTGGCTCCCAGGGCATTCAAGGTATCACTGGCTCCCAGGGTATTCAGGGTATTACTGGCTCACAAGGCATACAAGGCATACAAGGTCGTCAAGGTATCACTGGTTCTCAGGGTATTCAAGGTATCCAAGGTATACAAGGTATACAGAGTATGCAAGGTATACAAGGTATACAAGGTGCAAATGGTGGGGGTGGGGGCACGTCATGGACTGTAAAAACTTCTAACTACACCGCGGTGAACTTGGACGCTATAGTTGCAAATACAACTGGAGGATCATTTAACATTACACTCCCAGCAACTCCTTCTGCTGGAAATACCGTCACAATAGCAGATGGTGGTAACTGGGCAACAAATAATTTAACGGTTCTTAGAAACAGTTCAACAATTGAAGGTATTGCAGACGACTTATTATTAGATGTTAGAAACGCGCGTGTTGATTTTGTATATGATGGATCCACATGGCAAGTTTACGCAAGCGTTGGTAATGAAGGGCCGCAGGGTATCCAAGGTATACAGGGCCGCCAAGGTATTCAAGGTCGCCAAGGTATCACTGGGACAGGATCGCAAGGTATTCAAGGTATTACTGGGGCCGGGTCACAGGGTATTCAAGGTATTCAAGGTATTGCTGGTGGAGGCGGTGGATCTGTAACTATAGCAGACGACACTACAACCAATGCTACTAGATATGTAGGTTTTGTAGATACAACGAGTGGAACTGCAACTACATTAAACGTTTCTTCAACTAAACTTTACTTCAACCCAAGCACTGGCACACTTAATGCAACGCTCTTTAATTCTCTATCAGACGCAGCTCTAAAAACTGATATATATAAAATTGACGATGCTCTTTCTATTGTTAATAGAATGGAAGGATTTAAATTTACTTGGAAGGATAGTAAAGAAAAATCAATAGGTGTTATGGCTCAGCAATTAGAAAACATTTTACCTGAATTAGTTTCCAATGACGAATATAAATCAGTTAACTATAACGGCATAATTCCGATATTAATCGAAGCTATCAAGGAATTGACCAAGGAGGTTAGATCAAATGGCGGTTAATCTTAGCACGCTATTAAATAGCAGTTTTGTTGTAAACGGTGGTCCTCTTGACGGCCTTAGCGATGTTGTAATTAGCGCTCCATTAAACGTCGAGGATGTGTTGATGTACGATGGTTCAACCTGGATAAATGATGCCACGATAAGTACAAATGTATTAACACCGTTAGGAAGATCAACAAGCGGATTATTGGTTCCAATTACAGTAAGCACAACAGCACCTACGTCCCCATCAACAGGTGATCTTTGGGTAGATACAAACTAAAGGAAATTAAAATATGGTAACTAGAGTAAAAACGATTGAATATTGGTTTCCAATGGTTGCAACATTGGCAGATAACGTTGCCACGTCAGCAACACAGATCACTATCAATATACCCGATACACCGACTACATTTAGATCTTGTGTAGTTGAAACTATAATTGCTGATGTTAACACAACTCTTGCAAACGTTACCGTTAGAAACTTAGAATTTAGATTAGGCGCCGCAGGTTATACGTCTGTTAATAATACTTCTACACTTACTCAATCTGGTGAAAACTTTACTTTTCTGCACAGTGGAGATTTTACTTCACATTTTACAACAAACTGGACTGGCACATCTATGACCGCTGATTGTCGTTTAACAATCAACACAGGTGGTACCGGTTGTAGAAATGCTAGTATTAAAGTTAGTATAACATACGAATTTAATGATACCGCTACTACACAAGTAAAAACTGTCTGGATTCCACTCAACGCCCCCGCTGGCACATTACCTACCACTAAGAGTACCGTATATGATACAATTCCAGCTCTAGATACATATCTGCCTGAAGCGTCAAAAACATTTCATCAGATCATTGCTGTGGTGCAAGGTAATACCGAATCCAACACCACGACAGACATCTCAATATCAATGGCAATCGATTCAGTAAATGACTATACTTCCGGCCTATATGAAAAAGGCACACAGGTCGATAATTGGTATAGAGTTAATGCTAATTACACAGCTATGGATACTAGTACTACTCATAGTTTCTATATATGGGCGTCAGCTGCTGACTTTGATCACCCGCAAGCTTGGTTGGTTGTAACATATAGCTTTAATGCTTCAACCACGACTTCGATAATGAATAGTCTTATCCTTCCTATGGAATTAGACTCTCCTATGGGCGGAACCACTTCATCTGACTATCAACGAGGGAAACGTGATATCTGGGTGCAAGAACTAAATCCTTCTCTAGATAGACTTGCATTTTATTGTTTTTACGACACCGCTGCAGCAATAACCGGTCTTAATGCAAGAATCGGTACTGGCGCATTTACTGCTTATACTAGTGTTACTGTAACATTAGGTGGAGGATGTGGGTTTATGACTCGAAACGATTCTGCGTTTACTCTTTCTCATGGAAGAAATACTGTATCGTTTGATGTTTACAATACTGATGCTGCGGACCGTGGTTATAACGTCAGTGGATTTTGGATCGTTAATTATACTTCTGATGTCCCGGCTGAAGGAATATGGGCAGCATCTCATACTGTGCGATATTGTTATAAACCAGTCGGAACTACTGCGGCTGATGTCCAGTCTATTGTCACCGGCACATCCGTCCCAGTTCCAGAATCTGATCACTTTTTCAATTCTATTGGACTAAATTATGTATTCACGACTGATAGTACCGGTCAAGCATCAGGTGTTCATATTGGTATAGAAAGATTGGCTGCCGAAGGTGGATTGGTGTGGGAATCAATTTATAATGATATTGGCGGATCCGATCCTGAGGTTGGTATACGCCAAGCGTGGTCTACAGCAAGAAGCGTGTTTAAGCGCTGGAAAGAAGGATCTTTACATAGTATAAGTGATCCGAGCGGTGATAGACTTGATGTTGAAACTGCAAGAAGAATTAGATTTGCTCTTGGGCAGAACTGTGCTGCATTTGACCATCTAGACATGTATGTGACATATCATTCTATCACATATTCAGTGTCTGGATCAATAAGTGGAGTTGATACAGCCGGCGGAAACGTAACGGTTAACCTTCACAGAGCGAATTCAGGCGAGATTGTGTTTACTACAACTTATGCACCTTCTACAACAACGATATCATATAGCTTCGTTTGGTTTGACGATACAGAAGATATGTATGTTACTGCGTATCAAGACAACACTCACGTAGGTCGTAGTGGAACAGGAGTTGCTGTGTAATGGCTACTTTTGACGTAGAACTGCGAGCGCCTTCGTCAACGTTTAACGTAATTCTGTCTGCTGGTGCTGGAACTGCCGGATATGTAAAATATTGGGATGGATCTGCTTGGACTCTCAAACCTCTTAAATATTGGAACGGATCGGCTTGGGTACAAAAACCAGTAAAATATTGGAATGGCTCTGCTTGGACACTAGCATGATCGGATAAATATCTTTGTAATGCACAGAAGCATATAACATAATGTTCAATTGACATAAAGGATTTTATTATGATGGAACCTAGGAAAGGTTTTGATGAAGTTGAATCTAAATATAAGTTTGGAAATGACGAATCTTTTGCAAAGTATGTTCTAGAAAATGGTGGTGAGATAAAGCCATTAGTGTTGCCTTCGGCATATACTAATGGAACTGGTTTAATGAACCCATCCATATATAGAATAGCAGATGGTAATCTAATAGTTAACATTCGTCACGTTAACTATACATTCTATCACTCAGAGAAAAAATTACTTCAGCATCAGTGGGGACCATTAACATATCTCCACCCAGAAAATGATATGCATCTAAGAACGGATAATTTTTTCTGTGTACTGAACGACGATCTATCTATAAAGACTTTTGTTAAGATTGACACTTCTAAGTTTGATACTTATGAACCTATGTGGGACTTTGTTGGTTTAGAAGACGTTCGGTTGGTAGTTTGGGGCGGAAAACTATATGGTACTGGAGTAAGAAGAGATACCACCGTAAATGGCCAAGGAAGAATGGAACTTGCCGAACTAGAAATAGGCGGGAACAAAGTTACGGAAGTATCTAGAAAGAGAATATCCCCACCAAAGGATCTCAATTCCTATTGTGAAAAGAATTGGATGCCAGTAATTGATAAAGATTATCAATACGTAAAATGGTGTAATCCGACCGAAGTAGTTGAAGTAGATCCAGAAACATCTACTTCAAAAACAGTTTACCTAGGCGAATATTATTCAGCGCCTAATGATTTTAGGGGTGGGACGCAGGTAATTCCTTTCTTAGATGGTTATAGATTTGCATTAGTACATGAAGTGGATCTCTTTAAGAGTGAACACGGAAGAAAGGACGCAGTTTATAGACATAGATTTATTGTGTGGGATAAAGATTGGAATGTGATAAAATATACAAAAGATTTTTCTTTAATGAATGGTCACGTTGAGTTTGCAGTTGGAATGTGTCATAATAAAAATGACGAGATCTTAATAACATTTGGTTTCCAAGATAACGCAGCTTATATAATAAAAACAACCTTAAAAGATATAGTAGGATTTATAAATGATAATTGATTGCTTTCCATATTTTAATGAAAAAGAATTACTCGAACTAAGAATAAAACTTTTGAAGGATAAAGTTGACGTGTTTATGATCACGGAAGCAGATCATACTCACAGCGGAAAACCAAAGGATATGACTCTAATTAACGAATTAAAATCTATGTCAGGAATTCCTTTAGAAAAAATATTCTATATACCAGTTGAGCTACCTTCGGCTGAAAAGGAGCCAAATAATTGGGTGAGAGAAAGAATGCAGAGAGATGCTGCTGGTCAGTATATCAAAGAGGGAGACGTTGCGTTCGTTAGTGATATCGACGAGATCATAAACCCAAATATGATAGAATATTACATTAACACTGCTAGGACATATAGAACGAACATATTACGGGTCCCTCTTGCATTCCTATGTAGTAGAGCAGATCTCAGAGTTCATAATGAAAAAAACACGCCTGTAAGTTGGGATAGTCCATTCTTTGCGATGAAGAACCATCTTAACAAATATACTCTTTCAGAAATAAGAGAGTCAAAAGCATTAAATAAAAATAACATCGTATTTAGCGATATTTTTATTACAGAGAACGGGAAAATTCAAGAATCCGGTTGGCACTTTACATGGATGGGAGATGAGAATAGAAGAAAAATGAAATTAAGTTCCTTTTTGCATTCAGGTGAAGTAAATCTTACTGAAAATTATAGACCAAAGAATGGATCTACGGACCCATTAGGAAGACGTGATCATATACTTCTAAAGTACTCAGAAGAAAACTTACCAAAGTTAATTAACGAATTACCAAATGTAAAATCTTTTCTATTGCCAAATGAAGATATTGATGTTCATGAAGAAAAAACATTATTATCTATTCTAGAAAAGAACCCAGAAATAAGTACGGATAAAAATACAGTATGCTTTTTAAATTACAATGATAAGTATGAATTTTTACAATATCATAGTTATATTGAAAATTTTTATGAGGAACATTTTTCTAAATATAGAGATAAAAAGAACAGCATCCTAGAGATAGGAATAGATACTGGTGGGTCTATAGCTTTATGGCATGAATATTTTTCAAACTCTACAATAGTAGGGGTTGATATTAAAAAGGAAAGATTAAAGAAAGAATATGACGAAGAAAGATTCGATAGGGCGGTGTATGTATATGTTAAAGATGCATACGATCCAATCTTTATAGAATCTTTAAATACGTTTGACATTATAATAGATGACGGCCCTCATACATTTGAAAGTCAACTAGTAACTGTTAATCATTATCTTAAAAAATTAAACAATGGTGGAATACTAGTAATAGAAGACATCGCAGACATAGTAAGTGCTAAAAAATTATTTGATGCTGTTCCAAATGAAATGATCTATGAGAAAGAGATAATAGATCTTAGAGAAAAAGATAAAAGATATGATAGCATTATGCTTGTTGTTAAGAAAGGTTGAAAATGAAATTTGAGTATAATAAGATGCAGCATTTTTATAATAATGAAAGCTTTGGAGAGAATTGGTTTACTTTTCCAAAGTTATACAGTGATATGGTAAAAGAATTTCCATCCGGAAGCAAGTTTGTTGAGGTCGGAGCGTGGAAAGGAAAGTCCGCTGCATACATGGCAGTTGAAATAATAAATTCTTCTAAAAAGATTGACTTTTATGTTATTGATACTTGGGAAGGTAGTGAAGAACATATGAAGAATCCAGAATTAAAAGAATTATTCGAAATATTCACAAGTAATATGAAACCTGTAGAAAACTACTTTAAACCAATGAGAATGGAATCTTTAGAAGCTGTTAAGCATTTTGATGATAACAGTTTAGATTTTGTTTTTATTGACGCTGCTCACGATTATGAAAACGTTGTAGCAGATCTTAAAGCATGGTATCCTAAAATAAAGAAGGGTGGAGTTCTAGCTGGACACGATTTTTATCCGGACCAACCAACCTGGGGAGATGTTTATAAAGCCGTTCTAGATGTGTTTGGTTCTAACCATTCTCAAGTAGAGGGATCCTGCTTCTTTATTAGAAAATGACACATATAAATTTTTATGCATTTTGCTTTTCTAATAAACCACCAAAAATGAATCTACAGAACCAAACTAATATAATGTTAGGTTCTGCAGTACATCATAACTATAGTAACTTATACACTCATGATGATACTGGAGATAATATATCGTCATTAAATCATTGGTTTGGGCAAACTACAGGTTTATATTGGGTTTGGAAAAATATAGACACAGAATATGTAGGTATATGCACTTATAGACTATTTTGGAACGAAGAAGAATTGAGTAAAAAAATCATAGATGAAAACACAATAATTATTCCAAAATCAATAGAAGTTAACACTGCAATACCTTACAATCAAAGCAATGACTATAACATATTGACTCAATTTATACACTGTCATGGCGAATTACCAGTATGTTTTTTGTACTACCTCGCAAAGATAAATAGGATCGATATTACAACAGATATGATTGATGACTTAAAAGAACAAACAAAACTGCATCCGTTTAATATGTTTATTGCGAGTAAAAAAATATATAATAAAATATGCGAGATACTCTTTAATACCTTGTTTGAGTTATACAATCATTTCTCTTATTTGTTTGAAGCGTTTGAAAAACAAACCGGGCAAAAAAGAATATTAGACTTTTTGTCAGAAAGAATACTTCATATCATATATAAAAATATAGATCATTTCATACCAGGTTCAAAGGTGTATGAATGTGAAATTATAAATTTACCACATTGAAAGGTTATCATAGATTATGGACATAGATAAACTTCTTAGAGAATTTGTTTTATCACCAAATGATGTAGAAAACAATTTTTCTTTAGCTAGATACTATCACGAAATAGGACAAACTGCATCAGCAGTATCTTATTATATTCGCACTGCTGAAAGAACCGAAGATCTGTTATTAAGATATGAATGTCTTCTTCATGCTTCGAACTGTTTTGAGCTTCAAGGTACTCGTAGATTTACAGTAAAGGGAATCTTACAACAAGCAATATCAATAATGCCGGGCCGGCCAGAGGCGTATTACTTACTAAGTAAATTACATGAACACAATGAAAGTAATGAGGGTCGTTACTTAGATTCTTATATGATGTCCTCTATTGCTTTACAAGTGTGCAATTTCGATAATATCAACCCGTTAAGATTTAAAGTTGAGTATCCAGGAAAATATGCAATAATGTTTCAGAAGGCAACCATGGGATGGTGGAATGGTTTACAGGACGAAACAAAATCTATCCTCATGGATCTCTATACAAATTATGAAATGACGAATGATTTTTATACTGCAGTTAAGAATAACCTTATAAATCTAGGAGCATTTGCTTCAAAGAAACTGACACAGTATGATAAGAGTAAATTTGATCATTTAAAACTAAAGTTTGATCATTCTGAAAGTATAGAAAGAAACTATTCAGAGGCGTATCAAGATATGTTTGTTCTTGCGGCTACAAACGGAAAAAAGAATGGCTCTTACGTCGAAATCGGATCTGGTCATCCTACATATGGAAATAACACATATCTTTTAGAGAAAGATTTTGGATGGAATGGTCTATCAATAGATCTAAGTGAAGAATTTATTAAAATGCATAAGAGTGAAAGAAAACATACATCTCTGCTAAAGGATGCAACTCTAATAAATTACGATTCTCTTTTTCATAGTCTTGGCATGAACACTGAGATAGACTACCTTCAAGTAGATGTTGATCCGGCCGAGGTTTCTTTAAACGTTCTAATTTCAATTCCATTTGAAAAATATAAATTTGGCGTGATTACATTTGAGCACGATCATTATACAGATCCTAAGAGCAATGTTCGTGATAAGGCAAGAACATTTTTACAGTCTCATGGCTACATTTTAATCGCAAGAAACATATCACCAGATGAAAATAGACCATATGAGGATTGGTTCATTCACCCAGACGTTATTGACATAAATAATATCGCAAGTCTTCTTTCAGATAGTGAAGAGACGAAGATGGCTGAAAAATATATTTTAGCAGCATAATATTTTAAAGGAAAACTATGATATATCTTGATTTTAAAAATATTAATAAAGAAAGTATAATTCCAGTAATAGGCACCGCCGTTGTTAATAATAGCTTTTGGGTTTCTAGATTACTAATGAGCATAGATTATCCAGTAGAAAATTTTGTTATTATTAATAATAACGGAAGAGGAGAATTGGATGAAGATCTCGATAGGTTGGTTAGAATTAAGCATAGATATGTAGAAAAGATTAAAGTCGTTCATATGCCTGCAAATATCGGATGTGCCGGGGCATGGAATTTAATCATTAAGTGTTATATGAATGCGCCGTATTGGATTATTGTAAATGATGATGTTGCATTTAAACCAGGTCTTTTAGAAGAAATGCAGAATGCAATTATGGGCGAGGACGTTGGCACTGTTCATCCAAATGCAGGAGACTTTGGTATCGGTGCTTGGGATCTATTTGCTATCCATGAAAGAACTATTAAAGCTTTGGGTTTATTTGATGAAAATACATACCCTGCATACTGTGAGGACGCAGATTATATTATGAGACTTCATAACAAAGGTATAAAAAAGATAGTAGGATTAACAAATACATATCTTCATGGTCCTGGTGAAGCAAAAGAATACTATCTTCACGGAAGCCAAACAGAAAAATCAGATAAAAATCTTAAATCTATTCTCTCTTTATCTAACGATATGAATATAGAATATCTAACTAGAAAATGGGGAGCTGGTTGGAGAAATGTTTCACCAAATCCTCTTCCTTTTATGCAAGAAGAGAATGATATAAGTTACTCTTTATATGATTTGGATTTTGTTCGTAAAAAATATACAGGGTTTTAAAATAAATAGGTATACGAATTGATAATGGAGAATTCATAATGTCAGGCTGGTTTTTAGCAGAGAATACAGAAGTTAAAATTTCTAATACAACTGAAGATAAACTTACTGTAAATAAAAATTTTAGAGAAACTAAAAGAGCAATCATAGTTGACGATTTTTATGCAGACCCGTACGCAGTACGTGAATTTGCTCTTCGTCAGGAATACTTTGATGATCCTGGATATATTGGTAGAAGAACTAGAACACAACACTTTTTTCCTGGAGTAAAGGAATCTTTTGAAGAACTGCTTGGGGAAAAAATAACAAACTGGGAATCTTACGGTATGAACGGCAGGTTCCAACACAACTTTTCGGGTGAACAGTTGGTGTATCATTGCGACTCACAGAAATGGGCAGCAATGATTTATCTTACTCCAGACGCCCCTCCTCAATGCGGAACTTCGACGTTTAGACACAAAGCGTCTGGTGTCCACCATAATTCAAATCCTAGAATCATGGAAGCATTCAATCAAAAGACGTTCCTAGATAAAACGCCATATGAAACGATCGATGTATTCGGGAATGTATTTAATAGATTAGTGTTATTTGATGGCGGTTGTATACACGCAGCATCCGAATATTTTGGAAGTGATATAAACGATTGCAGACTTTGGCACATGTTCTTTTTTGACGCAGAAGTGGTGAAGTAATATGAATACAGTAGTATTAGTAACAGGTGGCTTTGATCCAATCCACAGCGGTCATATCGCATACTTTAACGAAGCAAAGAAATTAGGAGATTTACTAGTAGTCGGTGTAAATAGTAATGAATGGCTGTCTCGTAAAAAAGGACAGCCATTCATGGATATTAATGAAAGAGTGGAAATCATTAAAAATCTTACTATGGTCGATGCAGTAGTTGTTTTTGATGATTCTGATGGAACTGCAAAGGCAGCAATACGTTATTGTCTTGATACGTACACAGATTCAAAAATTATATTTGCGAACGGTGGAGATAGAGATAAAGCAAACATACCAGAAATGAACATATCATGTACAAATGAAGAGTCGAAAAGACTTGAGTTTATCTTCGGTGTTGGCGGAACTCATAAGATGAATTCATCCTCAAAGATATTAACCGAATGGAAGACTCCAAAGACTGAAAGAAAATGGGGATACTATCGTGTTCTTCATTCCGATGGTCCTTCTCTTAAAGTCAAAGAACTGGTCGTGGATCCAGGAAAAAGTTTAAGTCTTCAAAAACACGAATTGAGAAGCGAATACTGGATTGTATCTCATGGTATTGCAACCGTAAAACACGGTAATGATGTTGAAAATTTAAATTGTTCTGTATTAGAAAAAAATGATGAGATTCATATACTAAAAGAAGAATGGCATCAACTTATAAACAACACTAAAGAAGAAGTTAGAATAGTTGAGATTCAATATGGCATTAACTGTATCGAAGAAGATATTCAAAGAATCTGAAGTTTTAAACAGATAAATCTATTATATCTAACATTGAAAAAGTGTCAACTAAAAAGTGTTGTTCTTTGAAATATAAATACAGAGAACGCTCACATATTTTTAGGTGGAAAAATGGCACAACCGGCTACAAGAAGCGAATTTAAACAATACTGCTTACGAAAACTAGGCCATCCTGTTATACAGATTAACGTTTCAGACGAACAGATAGATGATAGAATTGATGAAGCTCTAGCATTTTGGCAAGACTATCACTACAATGGATCTGAATTGATCTATGTTAGACATATGTTAACTCAAGAAGAGATTGACCAAGGGTATGTCGATCTTAACAACACTGAGTATGCTAAGTTGCTCGGTGTTGTTAGAATATTTGATCTATCTTCTTCAATTTCAACAGGAACTGGCATGTTCAACGTTACCTATCAGTTCGTTTTGAACAATCTCCAAGATCTAACTGGATACTCAATCCAAAACTACTATATGACTATGCAGCACATTCGATTTATTCAAGAATGGTTAGTTGGATTGCCGATGATAAGATACAATAAACATAATAATAAATTGTATATTGATCAGAGTAAAGCAAAACTAACACCTGGTTATTTTATTATTATAGAAGCATATGAGCCTCTTGATGAAACTAACCCAGACATTTGGAGTGATAGATGGCTTCAGAATTTTGCTACCGTTTTAATTAAGGAACAGTGGGGTTCAAACTTAACCAAGTTCGTCAACATGCAGTTGGTTGGAGGAGTTAGTTTCAATGGCGAGCAAATCTTAAATGATGCCAGAGAAGAAAGAAAAGACATGGAAGAGAGCGCAAAGAGTTCTTTACAGCCTCTAGTTTATAACTTTTCAGGATAAGTAATGGCAACAAACCCCTTCTTTTCAAATTACAACTTCTTCAATGAGCAACAGTTAATTGATGATCTTGTCATTGAAAGTATTCAGATATATGGTGTGGATACATTTTATGTAACAAGAGTATCAGAAAACTTTGATCATATGTTGAACGAAGATAGCCTTACAATTTTTGACGCCGCATTCCAAATGGATGTATATGTTAAATCGGTCGATGGCTTTCAAGGCGACGGTGATTTCCTTTCTAAGTTTGGTCTTCAGATTAGAGACCAGGCAACTTTTACGGTTGCTTATAGAACGTTTGAAAGATTTGCTACAAGATTAAATCCAGCTATCATACGCCCTCAAGAAGGCGATTTAATCTATATGCCAATGAACAATAAATTTTTCAAGATTATGTTTGTTGAGCACGAATCTGTATTTTATCAGAGCGGGTCTCTTCAGGTGTATGATCTTAAATGCGAACTATTTGAATATTCCAATGAAAGATTTGAAACAGGTATCGTCGAGATTGATGAACATTATGATAGTCATAAAACATCAAATATTACTAATTTGGAAGATATGTATACAGTGGATCCTATCGCAAAGAATATATTCTATGAAACGGAAGGATCTGACATCATAGACTTTACAGAAATAGATCCTTTTAGTGAAGTTATAACGTATCCAACAGATACAGCAAACACATAAGGTACTTTAAATGGCTGTCGTAAATCACTTTTATAATGCAACTACTAAAAAGTATATCGCGCTTTTTGGTACTATGTTTAATAAAATTTCAATATCTAGATATAATACTCTCACAGGCGCTGAAGTACAAAGGATGGTCGTTCCGATCTCTTATGGACCATATCAAAAGTTCTTAGCAAGATTGAACCAAGATCCTGAGCTAAATAGAAAAACTGCAATTACACTTCCTCGTATGGCGTTTGAAATTACAAATATGCAATACGATGGTTCACGAAAGGTTAATTCTTTAAAGAAGATATCTGGACAACAACACGCGAATGATAGCTCTAAAACATATCAGTACGTTGGTGCTCCATATAATTTAGATTTTTCATTGTACATAATGACTAAATACGCAGAAGATGGAACTCAGATCATAGAACAGATATTACCTTTCTTTAAACCAGAATGGACTACGACCGTTAAACTAATTGATAATTTAGATCCTTTAGATATACCGTTAGTCTTAAACTCTGTAAATACTGAAGATCTATACGAATCCGATTTTGAAACTAGAAGAAGTTTACTATGGACTTTGAGCTTTACAATGAAGGGGTGGTATTTTGGACCTCAAAGACAAAATAAAGTAATTAAATTCATCGATGTAAAAACATATACAAATACCAATTTATCTTCAACAGCAGAAGGTCAACTTGTTATTAGACCAGGATTAACTCCAGACGGAAATCCTACTACTAGTATCAATGAAACGGTTCCGTATGAAGAAATTAATATTAATGACGATTGGGGAATTATTGTTATGCATATGGACGGCGATGAAATAATAGATTATTAAAGGTGTTATAAATGAGTGAAGAAAAGATAGCAAGCGTATTAGGGTTAAAACCTTTAGAAGAAGCATTAAAAGAAACACCAAAAAATGAAGTGGTTGTTAAAGAAACCTTCGGTGAAATAATTCCAGCATCAAATCAGTCTGAGACTGATGATGAGACTATAAGGGATATTGATACCGCTAAGCAGAACATTGAAAATATCATTCGTCAGGGAGATGAGTCTCTTACTGAAATAATTTCTATAGCAAAGCAATCACAGTCAGCAAGGGCGTTTGAAGTTGTTTCGAACTTAATGAAAACTTTACTTGATGCAAACAAAGATTTTGTTGAGATGTCGACAAAAAAGAAGTATGCCGTTGATGAACTGAATGCCCCTAAGGAAGCAGCGCAAACTAACGTTACGAATAATAACT
>JACCEC011909777.1_pt1 | contig 22885 bp, 22 predicted proteins | sample 7450121 | NCBI WGS metagenome assembly JACCEC01 (sample SAMN15323455, study PRJNA562643) | freshwater metagenome | isolation source: river surface water | place: USA:Blue River Watershed | collected 2017-08-18 | reverse complement strand
GCGTCTTTGACCTGGCACATGCGCCAGATGTCGCCCTCTTCCACGTTTTGGCTCAACAAGACTTCGCCGGTGGCCAAGTCGGTGATGTTGGCCACGCCGTCCTCGGCGATCTCGAAGGTCTTGTCGTGCGAGCCGTACTCCTCGGCCTCCTGGGCCATCAGGCCCACGTTGGGCACGGTGCCCATGGTCTTGGGGTCGAAGGCGCCGTGCCACTTGCAGAAGTTGATGATCTCTTGATAGATGCGGGCGAAGGTCGACTCGGGAATGACCGCCTTGACTTCCTTCAGGCGGCCGTCGGCACCATACATCTTGCCGCCTTGGCGAATCATGGCCGGCATGGAAGCATCGACGATCACGTCATTGGGCGAGTGGAAGTTGGTGATGCCCTTGGCCGAGTCGACCATGGCCAGCTCGGGACGGTGCTCCTGGCAGGCGTGCAGGTCGCGACGGATTTCTTCTTGCTTGGAGGCAGGCAAGGTGGCGATCTTGTCGTACAGGTTGGCCATGCCGTTGTTGACGTTCACGCCCAGTTCGTCGAACAGCTTGCCGTGCTTTTCGAAGGCCTCCCTGTAGAAGGTGCGCACGCAGTGACCGAAGACGATCGGGTGCGAGACCTTCATCATGGTGGCCTTGACGTGCAGGGAGAACATCAGGCCGCACTTGTGGGCGTCCTCGATCTGCTTCTCGTAAAAGTCGAGCAGCGCCTTCTTCGACATATACATCGAGTCGATGACCTCACCAGCCAGCAGGTGGACCTTGGGTTTGAGCACAATGAACTTGCCCGACTTGGTGATCAGCTCCATCTTGACGTCGCGGGGCTTGTCCACCGTCATCGACTTTTCACCGTGATAGAAGTCGCCGTCGAACATGTGCGAGACATGGGTGCGCGAAGCGGGGCTCCACTCGGCCATGCTGTGCGGGTTCTTGCGGGCAAATTCCTTCACTGCGCGCGGCGCGCGGCGGTCGGAGTTGCCTTCACGCAGGACGGGGTTGACCGCCGAGCCGAGCACCTTGCCATAGCGCAGGCGAATGGCCTTGTCTGCGTCGCTGGAGGGGTTCTCGGGGTACTCAGGCACCATGAAGCCCTTGGCGCGCAGCTCCCGAATGGCGGCGATCAGCTGGTTCTGTGACGCGCTGATGTTGGGCAACTTGATGATGTTGGCATCGGGCTCCAGGGTCTTCTTGCCCAGCTCGGCCAAGGTGTCGGGCGCCTTCTGGGCGTCGGTGAGAAATTCCGGGAATTCACCCAGGATGCGGGCTGCGACAGAGATGTCACTTTCGACGACATCAATACCGGCGGCACCCGCGAAAGCGCGAACGATGGGCAGGAACGAGTGGGTCGCCAGGTAGGGCGCCTCGTCGGTCAGGGTGTAGATGATTTTGGAGCTGGCGGTAGCCACGATGTGTCTCTTTCCTTGGAATGGGTGAACCGAAGAACTGAACTTGAGGGCTCTATTTTGATGCCTCCGGGGCCGGGTGCTCTACAGGGCATGCCTGGCGGCCGGCGCGGGGGCCTGGGGAGCCGCCAGGCGGTGGGCTTCAGCCCGGCTCATGCCGCCGCTTTCTGGGCTGCCCCGCCAGGGCGCGTTCGAGCCAGGCGCCGGGAAGGACGCGCAGGACCGCCGCTACGATGGCCATAGGCCAGGGAATGACCCTGTGGCGCGCGCCGGCGGCGATCGCCCGCAACGCCCGGAGGGCAAAGGCATCGGGCTGCATCAGAAAAGGCATCGGGTAGGGGTTGCGGGCCGTCAGGGGGGTGGCCACATAGCCCGGACTGATGGTGACCACCCGCAGCCCGGTCCCCCGCAGCTCTGCACGCAGCGACTCGCAATAGCTGATCACGGCGGCTTTGCTGGCGCAGTAGGCGCCATGCCCGGGCAGGCCCCGGATGCCAGCCACGCTGGCGATGCCCACCAGCGTGCCTCGCCCACGCTCGCGCATCGGCTCGATGAAGGGATGGAAGGTGGCGGCCAAGCCGACATTGTTGGTGGCGAAGGTACGGGCCATGTGGTCCAGGTCCTCGCGGTAGGCGGTGTCGATACCCACACTGATGCCGGCGTTGGCAATCACGACGTCTGGCAAGCCCTGCGCCAAGGTGGCGGCGCGGCCAGCGGCCACGATGGCGTCGATGTCGGAAACATCAGCCTGGTAGGCGCGCCAGATACCGGGGTCGAGCCCGAGGTCACGGGCCCAGGCCTCGATCAGGTCGGTGCGGCGCGCCACCAGAGCCAGCCGCCAGCCCTCGCGGGCGTAGCGCGCCGCCAGGGCCTGGCCAATGCCGCTGGAGGCACCGGTGATGAAAACGAGGGGCGTGGCGTTCACGGGCTTTCCTGTTGGAGCGATGCCGCTGGCAACCGTCCGGCGTTCAAGGGCCGCCCCATGTCAGGCGGGTCAAGGCCGCCGCGGCGCGATCTGCCCGCGCACGCGGCCCTGCAGCTGCAGCTGCTGGTCGAGGTTGTCGAAGTCCATGCGGTCGGCGGTGTAGCGGTCGTTGCCGCGCCGGATTTCCACCGGCCGGTCGGCGCGCACCCGCTCGGTCTCAACGAAGACGTGCAGCAACTCCCCCCGGATTTCCAGGCGCGGGCGCGGGGCACTGCCAGCACCCGAAGGGGGCTCGCGCACCACCACTGCATTGCCGATGAGTTGCACCTGGGTGCCGTCGCCGTTGGAGAGGGCGCGCTGTGCGGTGGCCACCGTGGGCTCCCCACGGGCATTGAAGGACCGCACCCGCGGCTGGTCAATTTCCAGTACGTCCCGGTCGGGGAAATGCCGGCCGGCCTGGCCGAACACTTCGCTCTTGAGGCGCCCCTGCTCGTCAAAGTTCTTGATGGAAAAGCCACGCAGGAAATAGTCGGGTTCGCTGCGAGGTGCTGCTGGCGCCTGGGGCCCGACCAGACCTGGTGTCTGCCGCGCCAGCAGGTAGGTGACCAGCGCCAGCAAGGCCATGAGCGCCAGGGGCAGATAAGCAGACACCCGGTCCCAGCCCCGGCGCAGGGCAAGAGCCAGGGCCAGCAGCCGGCGCGCAGCGACGCTGTCCGTCATCGGTAGGACTCCAGGAGCCCTGCGTAGTGGCCGCCGGCCACCAGCAGCAGGTCGCATAGCTCGCGCACCGCGCCCTCGCCGCCCGCAGCGCGGGTGACGTACCGGACCCGGGCGCGCACCTCGGCATGGGCCTGCGCCGGAGCCACCGGGAAGGCGCAGCGTGTGAGCACCGGCAGGTCGGGCCAGTCGTCGCCGATGGCGGCGGCCTCGGACCATGACAGCCCGAGCTCCTGGAGGCTGCGCTCGGCGGCCGGGGCCTTGTCCTCGGTGCCGTAGTGCACATGGGCAATGCCCAGGGACGCCATGCGCGCGCGCAGGGGCAGGGAGTCTCGACCGGTGATCACCACCGGGGTGATGCCGGCGCGCTGCAGGAGCTTGACGCCCAGGCCGTCGAGGATGTGAAAGCGTTTGAGTGTCTCGCCCTGGTCGGACAGGTAAAGGCCTCCGTCGGTGAAGACGCCATCAATGTCGAAGAAGGCGACCCGCACCGACTGGGCCGCCAGCAGCAGCTCGGGCGCAAAGGTGAGGGCCGGTGAGGCAAGGTCGCGCATGGCGGGTACTGGGTGGAACGGGCGAGTGAGTGTGCGGCGCGAGACGACGCTCAGATGACCTTGGCCCGCATCAGGTCGTTGCTGTTGAGCGCGCCGATCAGGCAGTTGCCCTCGTCCACCACCAGAACGCTGGTGATGCGGTACCGCTCCATCGCTTCGGCCGCCTCCACTGCCAACATTCCGGCGCGCACGGTATGCGGGTTGGCGTGCATGACATCAGAGGCGCGCAGGCTACGCAGGTCGCTGCCCTTTTCTACCAGGCGGCGCAGGTCACCGTCGGTGAAGATCCCCAGCACGCGACCGCCAGCGTCGGCAATGGCCGAGGCGCCCAGGCCCTTGGCGCTCATCTCGCGCATCAGCTCGCTAAAGCCCGCGTCGGGCCCGACCCGGGGCACCTGCTCGCCGGTGCGCATCACGTCTTCTACATGGGTCAGAAGCTGCCGACCCAGCGCGCCGCCAGGGTGCGAGCGGGCGAAGTCTTCGGGCTTGAAGCCGCGCGCGTCCAGCAAGGCCACCGCCAGCGCGTCGCCCAGGGCCAGCTGCGCGGTGGTGCTGGCAGTCGGCGCGAGATTCAGGGGGCAAGCCTCCTTCTCCACCCCGCTGTCGAGCAGGATGTCGGCATGGCGGGCCAGGGTTGACTGCGGGTTGCCGGTCATGGCCACGAGGGGGACGCCCTGGCGCTTGAGGACTGGCAAGATGGCGCTGATTTCGTCGCTCTCCCCCCCGTTGGAGATGGCCAGCACCAGATCGACCGGTTTGATCATTCCCAGGTCACCGTGGCTGGCCTCGGCCGGGTGGACAAACATGGCCGGCGTGCCGGTGGAAGCCAGGGTGGCGGCGATCTTGCGGCCGACATGGCCGCTTTTGCCCATGCCGGTGACAACCACCCGTCCGCGCACGGCCAGTATGGCCTGCACGGCCTCGACAAAGCTGGGCCCGACGCGCCGCTTGAGGCCCAGCACCGCAGCCGCCTCAATGTCGAAAGTGTCCTGCGCCAGCTGAAGGACGCGCGCTGGCACCAGCGCCTGGCGGGAGATTTCAGCGGCATTCATACGGAGATTCTAAGCAGCCGCCCTCATGTGAGCGCCTCTGCCTTAGGATGAACACATGACCACCCTTGAACTGACGCTCGCCTATCTGCTGGCCGCGGTGCTGGGCGTGGTGGCCTGCCGCTACCTCAAACTGCCTCCCATGCTCGGCTACCTGGTGGTCGGCGTGGCCATCGGGCCCAGCGCGCTGGGCCTGGGAAAGGACGAGCACGACGAGGGGCTGCGCTACCTCGGCGAGTTCGGGGTGGTGTTCCTGATGTTCGTCATCGGCCTGGAGTTCAACCTGCACAAGCTACGGGCCATGCGCAGGCACGTGCTCGGCCTGGGCCTGGCGCAAGTGGCGCTCACCGTCGCCCTGGCCACCGCAGGCCTGCTGGTTCTGGCGCGGGTTGCGCCGCCCCCCTGGCAGGTCAGCTGGCAGGTCGCGCTGGCTCTGGGCGGTGCGCTGGCCATGAGCAGCACGGCCATCGTCATCAAAATGATGGCTGAAAGGCTCGAGCTCGAGTCCGAGCACGGCAAGCGGGTCATTGGGGTTTTGCTGTTCCAGGATCTGGCGGTGGTGCCGCTGCTGGTCCTCATCCCGGCGCTGGGCAGTCCGCCCGAGGCCCTGCTGCGCGAACTGTTCCTGGCCACGGTCAAGGCCGCGGTTCTGGTGACGCTGCTGCTGGTCGGCGGCCAGCGGGTGATGCGCTGGTGGCTCACCCTGGTGGCGCGGCGCAAGAGCGAAGAGTTGTTCATCCTCAACCTGTTGCTGGTGACCCTGGGCCTGGCCTGGCTTACCGAGCTGGCCGGTCTGTCGCTGGCCTTGGGCGCCTTCATCGCCGGCATCCTGATCGCCGAGACCGAATACAAGCACAAGGTGGAGACCGACATACGGCCCTTCCATGACGTGCTGCTGGGCCTGTTTTTCATCACCATCGGCATGATGCTCGACTGGCACTGGGTGGCCGACCGCTGGGGCCTGGTGCTGGTGCTGCTCACCTTGCCCGTGCTGTTCAAGCTGGTGCTGGTGACCGCATTGGCGCGAGGCTTGGGCGCGACCGCTGGGGTGTCGCTGCGTACCGGCCTGTACCTGGCACAGGCCGGTGAATTCGGCATCGTGCTGCTCACGCTGGCCAAGGGCAAGGGCCTGCTGCCACCGGCCCTCTTCAACCCCATCCTGGCGAGCATGGTGCTGTCGATGCTGGCCACACCCTTCATCCTGATGGCGAGCAACTGGCTGGTCATGAAACTGGTGGCCAGCGAGTGGCTGCAGCAGTCGCTGCAAATGACCAGCATCGCCAGGCGCTCGATCAGCCGCAACAAGCACGTGATCATCTGCGGCTACGGCCGTTGCGGCCAGAACCTGGGGCGCATGCTCGACCGGGAGAACATTCCCTACATCGCCCTCGATCTGGACCCGGACCGGGTGCGCCAGGCCGCGGCGGCGGGTGATTCAGTCGTCTTTGGCGACGCGGCTCGCCTGCAGGCCCTGATGGCGGCCGGCCTGGCGCGGGCCAGCGCGGTGGTGGTGACGTACCTGGACGTACCCGGCGCGCTCAAGGTCCTGGACGTCTCCCGCTCGCACGCGCCGCAGGTACCGGTGATCGTGCGAACGCAAGACGACCGCGAACTGGAAAAGCTGCGCGCCGCCGGTGCCACCGAGGTGGTGCCCGAGGCAGTGGAGGGCTCTCTCATGTTGGCCAGTCACGCGCTGGCCCTGGTGGGCGTGCCCATGCGGCGGGTGATCCGCCTGGTGCAGGAGCAGCGCGACGCCCGTTACAACCTGCTGCGGGGCTACTTTCACGGCGCCGACGACCCCGAGGGCGACGGCGGCGAGCGTCTGGGAACCGTCACCCTGCCGATCGGCGCGCGCGCGGCGGGCCGGCCCCTGGGCGATCTGGCGCTGCACGCGATGGGCGTTCGGCTCATGAGCCTGCGTCGCAACGACGGCAAAGCGGTGGCGGTCACCGACGACCTTCACCTTCTGGGCGGCGACACACTGGTGCTCAGTGGCGCGGCCGAGGCGCTGGCCCTGGCGGAGGAGAAGCTCCTGGCGGGCTGAAGGGGCTGAAGGGGGGCGAGGGGGCGCGCCATGCCTGCCGCCTTGGGCAGCCATGGGGAGGGGGCCGCCGACCTCGCAACAATCCTGCAATCGCAGGGGCTTCAGGGCCGCGCCGGCCCGCGCCGGTCACCCTTGAGCGCGCCGAACAGGTCATACAGCTGCTGCGCCGACGCCGGCAAGGGCCGACCCCGGCGCTTGATCAAGCCCACCTTGCGCTTGACCACCGGCTCCACCAGGGGCACGCTCACCAGCAAGGGGTGATCGCGCCGGGGCATGGCCATCGAGGGCACGGCCGCCACGCCCAAACCAGCCTCAACCAGGCCCAGGGCGGTCGTCACATGCAGGGTTTCGTAAATGCCGGCCTGCCCGACGGCGACACCGGCCAACGCTTGGTCCAGCAGCAAGCGGTTGCCCGATGAGCGGTTGACCGAGATCAAGTCGTGACTGGCCAGCTGCGACCACTTCACATTTCGCAAGCGGGCAATCGGGTGGTCGCGCCGGCAGGCGACCACGAAGCGCTCCTCCACCAGGGGCTTGAACTCGAGCTCGCCCTCCTGCGCACCCATGAAGTTGATGCCGAAGTCGGCTTCGCCACGCGCCACCGCAGCCAGCACCTCGTTGGCGCCGGCGTCGAGCACCTTCACTCGGACTTTGGGGTGCTTGGCGTGATAGCGGTGCAGCACCTCGGTGAGGTAGTAGTTGACGGTGGAGGGCACGCAGGCCACTGTCACCTCCCCCATGCGGGTGGCGGCCACGCCGCGAATGGACAGCAAGGTGGTGTCGAGTTCATCGAGCAGTTCGCGCACCTTGCGCTCGAAGTCGCGGCCCACGGTGGTCAGGCTCACCCGGCGGGTGCTGCGTTCGAGCAGCCGCACGCCCAGGGCCTGTTCGAGCTTGTCGATGCGCCGACTGAAGGCTGGCTGCGACAGGTGCACTGACTCGGCCGCCTTGCGGAAGTTGGAAAGCTCGGCCACCGCCCGAAAGGCCAGCAGGTCGTTGAGGTCGAAGTTAATGGCCATGATGGGTCTTTCTCGATTGATGCCTATTTTGAATCAATCGCTGCGAAAGATGCAATTCACAAATCGCGGAGGGCTGCCGATCATCGGTCCCTATGCAAACCCAAGAACTGCCCTGCGTCCTCATGCGCGCCGGAACCTCGCGCGGACCTTTCTTCCTGCGCGAATGGCTGCCGCAAGACGAGGAGGAGCGCGACAAGGTGCTGGTGGGCGCCATCGGTGCCAGCGACCTGCTGGCGCTCGACGGCATCGGCGGCAGCAGCTCGCTGACCAACAAGGTGGCCATCGTCTCGCGCTCCACCCAGCCCGATTGCGACGTGGACTACCTGTTCGTCCAAGTCGGCGTGGCCGAGCGCAGCGTCGACACCCGCCCCAACTGCGGCAACATGCTCTCGGGCGTGGCGCCATTCGCGATCGAGCAGGGTCTGGTGCCGGCCCGCCCGGGCGAAACCACGGTGCGGGTCTATAACGTCAATACCGGCTCGCGCATCGAGGTCACCGTGCTCACCCCCGGCGGCCGCGTGCAGTACGAGGGCGACACGGTGATCGACGGTGTCCCTGGCGCCGCCGCACCCATCCGCCTGAACTTCCTGGACGCCTGGGGCGCGGTGACCGGGTCGCTCTTTCCCACCGGCCAGCGCATCGACCAGATCGATGGCTTGGCGGTGACTTGCATCGATGCCGCCATGCCGCTGGTGATGCTGCGCGCCGCCGACCTGGGCCTCAGTGGGCGCGAAACGCCCGCCGAACTCGACGCCAACACCGCCTTGCTCGAACGCATCGAGCGGGTGCGCCGCCTGGCAGGCGAGCGAATGGGCCTGGGCGACGTGTCGAACAGTGTGGTGCCCAAGCCGGTGATCGTGAGCGAGGGCGATGACACGGACAGCATCACCTCCCGCTACTTCACCCCGCGCCGCTGCCACACCGCGCATGCGGTCACCGGTGCCATCGGCGTGGCCACCGCCTTTTCGCTGCCCGGCACCGTGGCCAGCGGTCAGGCCCTGCGCCCGGGCGTGCGCACCGTGTCGGTGCTGCACCCGCAGGGGCGCATCGGCGTCGAAGTGTGCGTGGAAGGCGCCGGCCTGGAAGCCCGCATCCAGCGCGCCGCCCTGATCCGCTCGGCACGAAAGATTCTGCAAGGGCAGCTCACCGTGCCTGCCTACGCGCTGGCCTGAACCCGCCCCCACGGGCGCACCACCCCCACAAGGAGACCGACTGATGAACCGCCGAATGCTGGCCACCGCACTGGCCGCCGCCATTGCCCTTTTAGCGCCCAGCGCACACGCCGCCTTTCCCGACAAGACGGTGACCATCGTCGTGCCCACTGCGCCTGGCGGTGGCAACGACGCGATGGCGCGCATCATTTCTCAAAAGCTCGGCCCGCTGCTGGGCCAGACGGTGGTAGTCGAAAACAGGGCTGGCGCCAATGGCGCCATCGCCGCGGAATTCGTGGCGCGCGCTCCGGCCGACGGCCACACCTTGATGTTCGGCTACATCGCCACCCATGCGATGAGCCCGGCCCTGCAAAAGCTGCGCTACGACCCGGTGGCCGACTTCGCGCCGGTCGGCCTGGTGGGCTACTCGCCCACGCTGATGGTGTCCCACCCGGGCTCCGGCATCAAGGACGTGAAGGATCTGGTGGCCCAGCTCAAGGCCAAGCCCGAGCGCTACGCCTATGCCAGCGCCGGCAACGGCACCGCGCCGCACTTTGCCGCGGAGCTTTTCAACCTCAGCGCCGGCGTGAGCATGCTGGGCGTTCCCTACAAGGGCTCGGCGCCGGCCCTGACCGACACCATCGCCGGCCAGACCCAGGTGATGTTCCCCAGCTTCTTCAGCGCGCTGCCGCATGTGAAGGCCGACAAGCTCAAGGCGCTGGCGATCGCCGGCCCCAAGCGCTCGGCCCAATTGCCCCAAGTGCCCACCCTCAAGGAGATGGGTGTCGACGGCGTCGAGGTGCAGCAGTGGTACGGCATCTTTGCGCCGGCCAGGACCCCCAAGGCGGTGGTGGACCAATTGAACAAGCTGCTCAATCAGGTGCTCACCGACAAAGACACGATGAAGCGCATCGAGGACCAGGGCGCTGATGTGGAGACCAGCACGCCGGAGCAGTTCGGTCAGTTGGTCAAGACGGAAATGGTCAAGTGGACGGCCGTGGTCCAAAAGGCCAAGATCAAACCGGACTGATGTTGTCCCGCTTGTAGTCCTCCACCAGGCGCTCCCAGATCGATTCCAGCTCGTAGCCCAGCGAACGCCCCAACCCATCGAGGTCGGGAAAGAGCGTGGCGTAGGTGACGTTCATGCGGTAGAGGGCATGCATGGCCTCCTCGCGCATGGCCGGCGAGAGGATGAACTGGTGCAGCAACTCCTCGGTGCCGCCATAGCCCTGGAGGATCTGGTCGATCGACTGGTCCAGCACCCCAGGCACGACGAACAGGCCCGACTGCGCCGCCAAGCGGTGGTCCATCTGGGAAGGCTCGCCAAACCACAGCATCGGTAGCTGGTTGCGGGCGAAGTAGCGCTCGAAATTGCCCGGAATCCGCGGGTCGATCTGGTGGCGGGTCAGGCTGGGGTCGAAGGCAGGCGCCAGGTTCCACAGCGCCGGGGTGTTGAGGGCGTAGACGCAGACCTCCTCGCGCGCGCTCTCCAGGGCGAAGAAGGCGGCGACGAAGGGCGACTTGCTGAAGTCCAGCAGCCGGGTGGCCGCGCCATGGTGCTGCATCATCGCCAGGCAGCGCAGTTCGTCGTCCAAGGCGGTGGTGTCGGGCAAATGGATGTGGGCCTTTCGCCGGAAGATGCGCATGGCGCGCGCCTCCCGCAGCGGCCACAGCCGCGGGTCGGGGCTGAAGGTCTGCAGGCGCCGGGTGAGGGTGCTGACCAAGGGCCACTGAGTCGAGGTCTGCCCACGGAAAGCCCAGCCCTCCAGGGCCTGGGTATGGCCGACAAATTCGGACCAGCGATGAAGATGGACGACTTTCATGGGGGTGTGCTGCGCTGCAGCGAGCCAGTATAGGCAGGCCCCGCGGATTCCCCTGGGCTTCGCTCAGGTACTGGCCGAAGCCGCTCATCCTGTGCAGAATGCACTTGTTACGGTAATGAATCAGCGTTTCACTAATTAAACGTCCGTCCCGGGGCAACCGTCCCCGGGCAGGCGGGTCGACCAAAGGTCGAGGAAAGGTCCAGGAAGGGTCTGGCAATGGGCGAAGCAGTCAGGGCGGGCGTGCCCGCCATCGAGTTCATCGGCGTGGACAAGCGCTTCCCCGCACGTGGCCGGGCTCCAGAGGTATTGGCTGCGCGTGACGTCCACCTGGCCATCCAGCCCGGTGAGGTCGTGTCCCTGATCGGCCCCTCCGGTTGCGGCAAGAGCACGCTGCTCAATATGGGCGCCGGCCTGGCCAGGCCCTCTGCGGGAACGGTGCGCGTGGCGGGCGAGGTGGTGACCGGTCCCAACAAGCATGTGGCCTTCATGCTGCAAAAAGACCTGCTTATGCCCTGGCGCACCATCGCCGAGAACGTGGCCTTTGGCCTGGAGTTGCGCGGCGTGGCCGCCGCTGAGCGTCGCGCCATTGCGGAGCGGCTGCTGGCCCAGTGCCACTTGCAAGGCTTTGGCGAGAACTACCCGCACCAGCTCTCAGGCGGAATGCGTCAGCGCGCCGCGCTGGCCCGAACCCTGGCGGTCGACCCGCTGGTGTTGCTGATGGACGAACCCTTCTCGGCCCTGGACGCACAGACCAAGATGATCCTGCAGCAGGACTTGGCGCGCACCGTGGCCAAGGAGGGCAAGACTGTCCTGTTCATCACCCACGACCTGGCCGAGGCGGTGGCCCTGTCCGACCGCATTCTGGTGATGAGCGAGCGGCCCGGCACCATCATCGAGGAGATCACGGTGGACATTGCCGACCGGGAAAACCCGATGCAACGCCGCAAGCACCCCGCCGTCGGTGAGTACGTGTCGCGGCTGATGGAGCTGCTCAAGCTAGACGCCCAGGCCGAGGTTCACTGAGCCGCCCGCATTCCACCCCACCCCTTTCTCCCCCATACGAATCCCTTTTTCCCAACCCACCCCGCAGCCATCCCTTCACGGAGAGTCCCCATGCGCCTGTCCAAACCCCTCGCACAATCCCTGCGCGCCAGCCGGCGTGTCGCCCTGGTCACCCTGGCCGCCGCCGCTTTTGGCGCGCCGGCCCTGGCCCAGAAGGCGCCACTGCAAGAGATCACCTACCTGCTGCCTGCACCGGGCAACCTGCCGGCCTTCGGCCCCTGGATGCTGGCCCAGGCCAAGGGCTACTACGAGCAGGAGGGCCTGAAGGTCAACTTCGTCACCGGCCGCGGCGGAGTTGACGTGGCCAAGCAGGTCGGCGCGGGCAACGCGGTGATCGGCGGCGCACTGGGCGACACACCCATCATCGCGCGTGCGCAGGGCATTCCAGTCAAGGCGGTGGCGGTGATGGGCGCTGGCTCGCTGATGCAGCTGGTGACCCACAAGGACGAACGCATCGAGTCGCCGCGCGAGCTCAGGGGCAAGACGGTGACGGTACTGGCCTATACAGACACCACCTACTACGCCCTCCTGGGCATGCTGTCCAAGGGCGGCCTGACCAAGAACGACGTCAACATCCAGGCCGCTGGCCCCACCGGCGTCTGGCAGCTGTTCGCCGAGAAGAAGGCTTCCGGCATGGCCTCGACGCCCGACTGGACAGTGAACGCCATGGATGCAGGCGCCAAGGTTGACATCCTGCCAGCCGATGTCTTTTTCAAGAGCATGGCCCAAGCCATCTTGGTGTCCGACGAGACCATTCAGAAGAACCCGCAGCTGGTGCAAAAGCTGGTGCGCGCCACCGTCAAAGGCATGAAGGACATCATGGCGGACCCCAAGGCGGCCTCGGTCGCCTATGTGCAGGCAGTGCCGGTGCACAAGGGCAAGGAAGCCTCGATCCAGCAGATGTTCGAGATGTACAACAAGTATGTCTATGCCAAGCAAAAGCAGCCGGGTTCGATGGACGAGCCGCGTCTGGCCGACCTGCAGAAGTTCTACGTGAGCAACGGCGTGGTGCCCAGCGCAGTGCCGCTCAAGGACCTCTACACCAACCAGTTTGTCGCCAACCTCAGGTAAGCGGCATCGGCGCGTGCCTGGCGTGAGCGGCGTGAAGGCCGCACACGCGGGGGCCGCACCCTACCCGACCCGGACTTCCCCATGACCGATCTTCTGCGCCGTCACAGCACGGCGCTCTGGAGCCTTGCCGTCCTCATCGTCTTCCTGGCCGCCTGGCAATGGGGCCCGGGGATGATGGGCGTGCCCGACTTCGTCCTGCCCCACCTGTCCAAGGTAGTGGCCGAGGCCCGGCGGATCTGGGAGGTCGAGCGTCTGATGTTCCATGCGGGCATCACTGCAGCCGAGGTGGTGATCGGCTTCGTGCTGGGCTCCCTGCTAGGCGCGATGATCGGCTACGCCCTGGGCCTGTCGCCCAAGGTGGAGGCGGTGCTTTCGCCCTACCTGCTGGCGCTGCAGATTGCACCCAAGGTGGCCTTCGCGCCGCTGTTTGTGATGTGGCTGGGCTACACCATGTACCCCAAGATCCTGGTCGCTGTGTTGATCGTGTTCTTTCCGGTCTTGATCAATGTGCTCTCGGCCATGCGCACCATGGACCATGACCTGGTCAACCTGGCACGCTCCTTCTCCGCCAGCCGGCTGCAGATCTTCTGGATGGTGGAGTACCCAACCACCATGCCGGCCCTGTTCTCAGGCCTGCGCATCGCCAGCACGCTGGCGGTGATCGGTGTGGTGGTGGGCGAACTGGTAGGCGGGAATATGGGCTTGGGCTACCTGCTGGTCTTCTTTGAGGGCCAGGGCAATACCGCGGCGGTGTTCGTGGTGATTGGTGCGCTCACCGTGATCGGCATCCTGGCCTACTACGCGGTGGTGCTGGCCGAGGCGCGGGTGCTGCACTACCTGCCCCAGGCTGCAACCCGGATGCAATGAGGGCCAACCAATGACACCCGCCATCTCCCTGTCCGGCGCGCGCATCCTGGTCACCGGTGGTGCCCGCGGCCTGGGCGAGGCCTTCGTGCGCGCCTGCGTCGACGCAGGCGCCCGGGTGGCGTTTGGCGACCTGCTCCACGAGCGTGGCGAGGCGCTCGCGCGCGCGTTATGTGAGAAGCGGCCGCAATGCGCCGCCTACTTTGCGATGGACCTGGCCGACCCAGCCGAGATCAAGGCGGCGACCCAGGCGGCCGCCGAGTGGCTTGGTGGTATCGACGGCCTGGTGAACAACGGCGCTATCACCAACTCCGGCGGCAAGCCCATGGAGGAGATCGCGCTCGAGACCTGGGACGGCGTGATGGCGGTCAATGTACGCGGCACCTGGCTGACCACCGTCGCCGCACGCCCCTGGCTCAGGGCCTCCGGCCGCGGCCGGGTGGTGAACCTCGCCTCGGACACCGCGCTGTGGGGCGCGCCGCGCCTCATGGCCTATGTGGCCAGCAAGGGCGCGGTGATGGCCATGACCCACGCCATGGCGCGCGAGATGGGTGCCGACGGCATCACCGTCAACGCCATCGCCCCAGGCCTGACCCTGGTCGAGGCCACCGAGTACGTACCAGAAGCCCGCCATCGGTATTACCAAGACGGCCGCGCGATCCAGCGGCCGCAGGTCCCGGACGACCTCCTGGCACCGGTGCTTTTCCTGCTGTCCGAGGGCAGTGGCTATGTCACGGGCCAGGTACTGCCTGTCAACGGCGGCTTCGTCATGAATTGACATCACATCGGAGAAAACCAGAATGAACCACGCAGCCAACCAACCCGTCTTCAATGAGCGCGGCCTGCAGGACACCGCTGCCCCGCCAGAGGCCGAGATCCAGACATCCATGCTGCAGGCGCCCGGCCAGTCCTTCGCCGACTGGATGGAGGGCCGGGTGGCCCGCAAGTCCACCCGCAGCTACGACTGGGACGCGCTCAAGTTCCAGGCCGACTTCGACCCGAAGTACCGCCGCGCCCAGATGCGCTATGTGGGCACCGGCGGGACCGGCGTGTCCAAGGACAGCAACACTGTCCCACCGGGCCACTTCACCTTCTCCACCATGGTGATTCCAGCCGGCAACATCGGCCCGTCCCACATCCACTACGACGTGGAAGAAATCTTCTTCGTGATCCGCGGCGAAATGATGGTGGTCTGCGAGAAGGATGGCCAGCGCTGGGAGGCCGTACTTGGCGAACGTGACCTGATTTCCGTGCCCCCGGGCGTGTACCGCGAGGAGCGCAACATCGGCGACGAGGACGCCCTCATGTGCGTGATGCTGGGCTCGCCCAAGCCCATCACGCCGGTCTACCCGCCCGATTCGCCCCTGACCAAGATCAAGCGCGAAAAGCGCTGAACGCGTGCACGTCCGCGCCTCGATTCGACACACCGGCCTCTCCTTCGCATGGACCTGAGCGATCTGCCCTCCCTTGCCGCGCGCTTCGCGCCGCAGTCCGTGGACACCGCCGGCGGCCGCATCGGCTTTCGCCGGGCGGGCCCCGGTGCAGGCCCGGCCCTGGGCCGCGCCAGCGCCTCCGCGCAGGCGCCGCTGGTGCTGCTGCACGGCATCGGCTCCGGCTCGGGCAGCTGGGTGCGCCAACTGGCGGCCTTCAGTGATGCGCGCGAGGTGCTGGCGTGGGACGCGCCCGGCTATGGCGCCAGCGCGCCCGTGCCCGCGGCCAGGCCGCAAGCACAGGACTACGGCGCACGCATCTGGGCCTGGCTCGACGCGCTGGGCGTGAGCGAGCCGGTCACGCTCGTGGGCCATTCACTGGGCGCGATCATGGCCGCGTCCGCCGCCGGCCTGCAGCCCGCGCGGGTGGCGCGTCTGGTGCTACTGTCTCCCGCCGGTGGCTACGGAAAGGCTGCAGCCGACGTGCGTGAGACCAAGAGGCAAGACCGGCTCCACAACCTTGAGACGCTGGGCCCGGCGGGCATGGCGGCCAAGCGAGGCGCGGCGATGGTGTCGGCCCACACGGCACAGGACGACGCCGAAGCAGCCCGCGCCTTGCTTGCCTACGTGCAGGCCACCATGGCCCAAGTCATCCCCGCCGGCTACACGCAGGCCACCCACCTGCTCGCCGACTCCGACTTGGCCAGCCTGCTGGCGGCGGTGGGGGCCCCGCTGCTGGTGGCCAGCGGAGCCGCCGACACCATCACCCCGCCGGCAGGTTGCGAAGCCTTGGCGCGCGGCGCCCACGCGCCCTATGTGTCCCTGGGACCGGTCGGCCATGTCTGCGCCCTCGAAGGTCACGACGCGGTCAACGCGCTCCTTCAATGAACACGGTTGCCAAGATGCCCCGGACAGACACCAAGGACAGGGCCAAAGCCAACGCATCCGCCGATACGGCCAGCGACGAGCGCTACCTGGTGCCCGGCCTGGCGCGCGGCCTGCAGCTGCTCGGCTGCTTCAGCCGCAGCGAACGCGAGCTGACCGGCGCCGAGCTCTCGCGCCGCCTGGCGTTACCGCGCGCCTCGGTGTTCCGGCTGCTACACACGCTGGAGCAAATGGGTTTTGTCGAGCGTGTGCCCGACAGCCCCGCCTACAAACTGAGCCTGGGCGTGCTGCGCCTGGGGTTCGAATATTTGTCTTCGATGGAGCTGACCGAACACGGCCGCCCCATCATCGAGGAGTTGCGCAACCAGAGCGGCTTCTCTGCCCACCTGGTGGTGCGCGACGGCCGCGACGTGGTCTTCGTTCAAAAGGCCGCAGGTCCCAACGCCGTCTTTCACTCCATTCAGGTTGGCGCGCGCGTCCCGGCGCATGCCACCGTACTGGGCCGCCAGCTGCTGTCCGACCTGGACCTGGCCGGCCTGCGCCAGGTCTACCCCGTTGAGCCGCTGGCAGCGGCGACCCCGCGCACGCCCACCACAGTCAAGGCGCTCAAGGCCCTGATCGATGCCGACCGGACCCACGGCTACGGCATCAGCCAGGGCGGCTTCGAAACCGGTATCACCACGATTGCGGCGCCCGTCTTCAACGAGCAGCGGCGGGTGGTGGCCGCGGTGAGCATCACCGTGCCACAGCAGCAGATTTCCACCGAAGAGACTGAGCGGCTGGTGCCCTTGGTCCGCCAAGCCGCGCAGCAGCTCACACAGCGCCTCAACCACCTGCCGCATGCAGCGGGCGGGCCCGGCGCCAAGCACTGAGACAACGAATGATTTCCAGCGACACCCCCCGCGACACCGCCCGAGATACGCCCCGGATCACTGTGGGCGAACTCGCCGCGCGCTTCCTCGAGGCCTGCGGCGTGCGCGCCGCCTTCGGCGTGATCTCCATCCACAACATGCCGATCCTGGACGCCTTCCATGTGCGCCAGAAAATCCGCTTTGTCTCGGCGCGCGGCGAGGCGGGCGCCTGCAACATGGCCGATGCCTACGCCCGCGTGACGGGCACCCTCGGCGTCTGCGTGACCAGCACCGGCACCGGCTGCGGCAACGCTGCCGGCGCGATGGTGGAAGCGCTCACCGCCGGCACGCCGCTGCTGCACCTGACCGGCCAGATCGAGTCCGACTATCTGGACCGAGACCTGGGCTACATCCACGAACACCCGGCGCAACTGGCCATGCTGCAGTCGGTGGGCAAAGCGGCCTTTCGCATCCGCAACCCGGAAACCGCGTTGGCCACGCTGCGCGAGGCGGCGCGGCTGGCCTTTACCGCGCCTTGCGGCCCGGTGAGCATCGAGATCCCGATTGACGTCCAGGGCCAGTTGCTGGACCTGCCTGCCGACCTGCAGCCGCTGGCCGTGCCGCCTGTCGTTCCGGCGCCGCACGAGGTCGTGGCACTGGCCGAGCGCGTAGTGGGCGCACGCCGGCCGATCTTGTGGCTAGGCGGCGGCGCACGCGGCGCGGCGGCAGCGGTGCGGCGCTTCGTCGCCATGGGCTGGGCAGTGGTGACCTCGGTGCAGGGCCGCGGCATCCTGCCCGAGGACCATCCGGCGACGCTGGGCTCGTACAACCTGCAAAAGCCAGCCGAAGCCTTCTACGCAAGCTGTGACCTGATGCTGGTGGTCGGTTCACGCCTTCGCAGCAACGAAACGCTGCGCTACAAGCTCAAACTGCCGCAGCGGATTTGCCGCATCGACGCCAACGCCCTGGCTCACAACCGGGGCTACACCAGCGAATACTTCGTGCAGGGCGATGCCCAGCTCACCCTCGACGCGCTGGCCGATGCGCTCGAGGGCCGCATGTCCATCGACCCGGCACTGGCCGGGGACGTGCAGCGCGCCCGCGCCGCGGCCTCTGCCCTGGTGGACGGGACGCTGGGCCCGTACGTGGCCCTGAAGAATGCCCTCGGCCAAGTGGCACAGGCGCAGACGAACAACAAGCTCTCGTGGGTTCGGGACATCACCCTGTCCAACACCATGTGGGGCAACCGCGCACCCAACCTCGACCATCCCCGCGCCGGCGTGCATGCCCTGGGCGGCGGCATTGGTCAGGGCCTGGCCATGGCCATCGGCACCGCCATCGCCGACGCCACCCACGGCCTGGGGCGGCGCACCGTGGCCCTGGTGGGCGACGGCGGCTTCATGCTGAATGTGGGCGAGCTGGCCTGCGCGGTGCAGGAAAAAGCCGACCTGGTGGTACTCCTGATGAACGACAGCCGGTACGGCGTGATCAAGAACATCCAGGACGACATCTATGGCAGCCGTCACGCCTACGTGGAGTTGCACACCCCCAAGTTCGCAGACTTTTGTGCCAGCTTGGACGCGCCGCACTTCAAGTTGTCAGACCCAGCCCGGAGCGCCGAGGTGTTGGCCGAGGCCTTCGCCACCCGCGGCCCAGTGATCGTGGAAATCGACATGGACGCATGGGGCCCGTTCGCAGTCAAGTTCGCCGGCCCGCCGCTGAAGAAAGACTGAGCCTCATGACCACCGAGCAAGCCAGGTTGTCGGAGCCGTCCGGGGCGCAGGGACCGATCGTCCAACCGGTCACGATGGTCGGCTTCGGCGCCATCGGACGCTCGCTGCTGACACGCGTCGCCGGCCATCCCCAATTGAACGTCACACATATCGTCGTGCCCGCGGCCCACGCCAACGACGCACGGACCGCGCTAGCGCGCATGGGCTTGGCGGACTCGGTGGACGTGGTGACCGCAGTGCCAGCGACGACGACGCTGGTGCTCGAGTGCGCCGGCCATGCCGCGCTGACCGAACATGTGGTGCCAGCGCTGACCCGCGGCGTGGAGTGCGCGGTGCTGTCTGTCGGCGCCCTGTCCGAGCCCGGCCTGCCCGAGCATCTGGCCGATGCGGCCCGCGCAGGTGGCACTCAGGTGCACTTGCTGTCGGGCGCGATTGGCGGGGTGGACGCGATCGCAGCCGCCCGCATCACCGGTCTGACCGAGGTCACCTACATCGGCCGCAAGCCACCTTTGAGCTGGAGCGGGACACCCGCCGAAGGGGCCTTTGACCTGAAGTCGATCCGAACGCCCACCGTGATCCTCGAAGGCTGCGCCCGCGAGGCGGCGCGCCTGTACCCGAAGAACGCCAACGTCGCCGCCACCATTTCCCTGGCAGGCCTGGGTCTGGACGCCACCCGTGTGCGCCTGGTGGCCGACCCGACGGTGGACGAGAACATCCACGAGATCGAGGTGCGCGGCGAGTTCGGCGAGATGCACCTGACCATGCGCGGAAAACCGCTGGCCGAGAACCCCAAGACATCGGCGCTCACGGTGCTGTCCGCGCTGCGCTTCCTCCACAACCGCGTGAACGCGGTAACGCTCTGAGCGGGGCCCGCCCATGACCGAGAAACTTCAGACCCTGATGGCCGGCCGCTGGCGCGACGCCTCCGGCCCCGAATACGCCACCGAATACCCCCATGACGGCAGCACCGTCGCCACATTGCACGCGGCCAACGCGGCGGACGTGGACGAGGCGGTGCAAGTGGCCGAGGCCGCACGCAAAAAGGCCAACTGGGCCGGGCTCAAGCGCCACGAGCGCGCCGCCATCCTGCATCGCATCGCGGGGGGCATACGTTCACGCGCCGAAGAACTGGCGCAGCTGCAGCGCCTGGATAACGGCAAGCCGATCAACGAGACCCGCGCCCTCGTGGCCAGTGCGGCTGGCACCTTCCAGTTCTTCGCCGCCGCCTGCGAGACCTGGGAGGAAACGCTCACGCCGGCACGCGGCGACTACATCACCATGAGCGTGAACGAGCCCCTGGGCGTGGTAGGCGCCATCACCCCCTGGAACTCGCCCATCGCCAGCGAGGCGCAAAAGCTGGCTCCTGCGCTCGCCGCCGGCTGCGCGGTAGTGTTCAAGCCGGCCGAGATCACCCCGCGCATGGCGATCGAGCTGGCCCGCATCGCGCAAGAGGCGGGGGTGCCCGACGGCATACTCAGCGTGCTTCCTGGCAAGGGCTCGGTGGTGGGCGACGCGCTGGTGCGCCACCCCTTGGTCAAGCGCATCGCCTTCACCGGCGGCACGAACGTGGGCCTGGGCATCCAGCGCCTCGCAGCCGAAAAGCTCATGCCCACCTCGCTCGAGCTGGGGGGCAAATCGCCCACCATCGTCTGCGCCGACGCCGATCTGGACCATGCGGTCAAAGGCATCCTCTACGGCATCTTCAGCAGCTCGGGTGAGTCTTGCATCGCCGGCTCGCGCGCCTTCGTCCACGCCAGCGTGTACGACGAGTTCAAGCGCCGCCTGCTGGAGGGCGTGAGGGCCCTGCGCGTAGGCGACCCGTCCAGCGAGCGCACTCAGATGGGCCCGCTGGTGAACATGGGTCACCGGGCTACGGTGGAAGGCTTTGTCGCGCTGGGCCTTCAGGAGGGCGGCCAGCTGCTCACCGGCGGCGCCCGGCCGCAGGGCGCGATGTATGACAAGGGCAGCTACTACCTGCCCACCGTGTTCGAGGGCCTGCCCAACTCGGCCCGCCTGTGCCAGGAAGAGGTCTTTGGCCCGGTTCTGGCCTTGCTGCCCTGGACCGACGAGGCCGACCTGGTTGCCCAGTGCAACGACAGCGTCTTCGGACTGGCCTCCGGAATCTGGACCCGCGACTACAAGGCGGCCTGGCGCATCGGCCGCGCGCTGGAGACCGGCACCGTTTGGGTCAACACCTACAAGCTGTTTTCCATCAGCACGCCCTTCGGCGGCGTCAAGCAAAGCGGCACAGGCCGGGAGAAGGGCCGCTTGGGCATCCTGGAGTACACCGCCCAGAAAAGCTTTTACTGGGGGCTAAACGACGCGCCCCTGCCCTGGGCCGACTGAGCATCGCCCCGCAACATCACACTCGCCTCCACTCGCGCTCTCCACTCGCACTCTCAAGAGGAACTTCCACCATGCGTCACCAACGTCGCTTCCTGCTGTCCTGCCTCGCCAGCCTCGTCGCCGGCCTCGTGGCCCCCGCCGCACTGGCGCAAGCCGAACGCACCACCATCGTCGCGCCCTTCCCGCCGGGCGGCCCGGTGGACACCCTGGCCCGCATCTTGGCCGAGCAGATCAGCAGGCGCAGCGGCCAACCGGCGGTGGTGGAAAACCTGCCCGGCGCCGCAGGCAACCTGGGGATCGACAAGGTCAAGAAAGCCAGGCCCGACGGCCGCACCTTGCTGATGATTCCGGCGGGCAATCTGACCATCAACCCCACCTTGATGACCAACTTTCCCTTCAACATCGAGAAGGATTTTGTGGCGGTGACGATGGTGGCCAAGGCGCCGAACGTGCTGGTGGCCGGCCCCGGCGCCAAGGTGCGCGACGTCAAGGAGCTGGTGGCTGCGGCCAAGGCTCGGCCTGGCGGCTTCAGCTACGCCTCGCCTGGCATCGGCAGCGGCCTGCACCTGGCGGGCGAGCTGTTCAAACAGCAGACCGGCACAGAGCTGATGCACATTCCCTACAAAGGCACCGCGCCTGCGCTCAACGACGTGCTGGGCGGCACCGTGCCCCTGATGTTTTCCAACCTGCCTGCGACGCTGCAGCACATTCGCTCCGGCAAGCTGGTCGCCTTGGGTGTGACCGACAGCGTGCGCGACGCGGTGGTCGCGCCGGAAATCCCGACTCTGGCCGAGCTCGGCATCCCCGGTGTGGTGGTGACCTCCTGGTATGGCGTTCTGGCGCCTGCGGGCACGCCGCCCGAAGCGGTGGCCCAGATCCTCAAGGACACCACCGATGCCCTGGCGCGTCCGGAAGTGCGCGAGCAGCTCCGGTCACAAGGGCTGACGCCCGTGCTGATGAAGCCGGTCGAGTTCGCCGCACACATCAAGGCCGAGACCGCGACCTGGGCGGGCATCATCAAGGCCCGCAACATCGTCGCCGAGTGAGACTCCGGTCCGCCGCACAAGCTCTAGGAGCAACGACTGCATGACCGAAGCCGCTACCGACGCGACCGCGTCGCCCCGCTCCACCGTCCTGCTCACGATCATCCTCAAGCACCACCCCGGCCTGGTGCTAGACGAGGTGCAGGCCCGGCTTAAGGCCTCCGAGTGGTGGGACCGTTTCCCGGTCCCCGGCACCCGGGTGGTGTCGTGGACGGTGGCCATGGGCCTGGGCCAGGTCGTGACCCTGGAGGTACCCCCGGCGCTGCTCGGTCAGGTAAACCTCGAGCTCGAGCGCTCGGCCTGGGGCGTCTTCAGCACCGAGGTCTACCCGAGCTACGACTTCGTGCCTGTGCGCGAACGCATCATCGAGCGCGTGCGCGCCGGTGGGCAGTGAAGGCCCCTTGCCCATAGGAGTCGCGATGAGCACGCCACACCGCGTCGTCTGCCAGGCCGTCCCCGACCTGCCGGCCGCCTCCTGGACCAACGCCTGGCGCGTCGGCAATGAGGTGGTGATGTCGGGCATGACCGGCCACCCGGCCACCCGCGAAGCGACGCTGGCGGGACAGCCCCTGGGCGCGTACGCACAGACCCTGGTGGTGCTGCACAAGCTCGAGGCCCTGGTACAGGCGGCGGGCGGGCACCGTCACAACATCCTCAAGACGGTGGTCTACCTGACCGACATCGGCGACAAGGACGAGGTCGGCCGAGCACGCAGGGACTTTTTCGGCGCTCACTTTCCCTGCTCCACGCTGGTGGAGGTGCGCGCCCTGGTGTTCGCCGAGCTGAAGGTGGAGATCGACGCCTGGGCCCGGCTAGACGTGGACCTGCGCGAGGCGCAAACCATGCCATCGATTCAAGTGGTGATGGCGCCTGGCAACTGAGGAAACAAGCCATGGATCTGGGAATTTCAGGCAAGAAGGC
>JACCEC012696234.1_pt1 | contig 22908 bp, 21 predicted proteins | sample 7450121 | NCBI WGS metagenome assembly JACCEC01 (sample SAMN15323455, study PRJNA562643) | freshwater metagenome | isolation source: river surface water | place: USA:Blue River Watershed | collected 2017-08-18 | reverse complement strand
CGATTGTACAAGCAGCCTTACGCTTGTAATCCTTTGGATTGGTGTGTTCTGCGATTACTACCGAAAGACCACGGTCTTCCGAATAGTTTGCTGAGTCAGCATCTAGCTCCTCAACGAAACGGATCTTAGCAGACTGTCCATCTGCAAGCTTGACCCAACGGACCTTCTGTCCTGTGCCTTCGAATTTTGGCTTGTCAACAATAGCGTTGATGTCTTTAAGCCCTCTAATGATACTCATTTTATATTTCTCCTAATTTGTTTGGATTTCTATTGTAGCATAGCGATAATGGTTTTGTCAAATGTTTCATCTAAATTCTTGATGTCTTCATCGGACATGTCTCCAATATCTTTATACTTTTTATCTAGTGTTACTACGGTTACACGATTGCCAAGCTTTTCAATGAGCTTGTCTTTCATGTTACCGCCAGCTTCATCATTATCAGCAATAACAATAATATTATTGAAATACTTCTGAAGCAGGTCTGTTTGTATCTTGGATACGTTAGCACCAAGAGTTGCTACAGCAGGAAAGCCACACTGGTCAAGGCGAATGGCATCGAATGATGATTCAACTACATACACCTTTCCAGCAGTCTTTATCCTGTGTAGATTGAACAACACCTTTGACTTTGGTAGTCCAGGCGTGTTCTTGAACTCCTTACCCTCAACGGATCGACCAACAAACCCAATGTCTATTCCGTCTGGTGAGGCTACAGGAATGGTGACCATATCCTGCTTCTCGGAGTAACCCAGAGCAAACTTCTTTACAGACTCTTCTGTAATTAGTCTTCCCTGGAAGTATCGCATAGCACGAGGTGACTCTAGTGCTTGATTATTAAGACGCTTAATCATAATCTCGTCGAACGGTATGTAGTCCTGCTTGACCACGAGTGCTTTGTTAATCTGCTGCTCTAGATTAGATTCAGTCTCTTTAGACTTGATGAAGCGAACTGCCTCAAAGTATGTACGACCAGATGTGTGCATTACCAGTTCAGTTAGGTCACATACGTGCTGACATGAAAAACAGAAAAAGAAGCCAGAACGCTTATCAACCTCACCAGCAGGTGAGCGATAGTTATTGTGAAAAGGACAAAAAATAATGTAGTCAGAATCTACTTCTGATTCGATGTTGATTCCTGATCCTGCGATAACTCGTTTGATTTGCTCTTCTGTGTAGGAATGAGCATTGTGCCGTCTATTCCCTCTATCCATTCTGTTTTCTTTCTTCCTAAATATGTTCCATATACTGATAATATAAATTCGTAATGATCTTTGTCGTGGTTATAGTATATCGTAAAGTTTGGGTCTATGTCAAGTCTTGGTGCATATCCATTTAGTCGCATCTCTGTATTGAGAAGCTTGGTGTACTCAATGCGAAGTCTCCCAATGGCGATATCATCCTTGATGATACCATCCAGAGAGAACCTCTTTATTGACTTGTGGTGACTGTGATCCATACATACTATTATACCTAGTTTTCTTCAAAGTCTTTGTACTTATACCATCCCTTGTCGAAGTCAGCCTGTACAATGAACTCACCCATGAATCCGTTACGGTTCTTTCGGAATACACATTCAATGATGTCAGAGTTAGTAGCACGACCAAGTGCTAGAACCCAGTCAGCATCGTATGCAATCTGGCGAGACCAAGCGGTCTGACCAAGTGTAGGAACAGTATCTAACTTGTTAACATCATCTGGTGTAGCAGACGAGATAGCAATGATAGGCATCTCTTCGCTAATAGCCATAAGCTTTAGTTCACGAGACAGATTCTTCATGCGTACCGTCTCGTTATCGGACTTCTGGTTTGGAGACATAAGCTGCAAGTAGTCTACGATAATAAGGTCTGGCTTGTACTGGTCAATCTTGCCTCTAATAACGCTTGGCGTTACTTCTCCACCGCCATCGTTTGAGATGATGTGGAACTCTGGCTTACCCTGCAATTCTTTCTTGTGCCAGCGACGAAGATCTTCGGTCTCAATTAGACCTGCTGAAAGTTTACGGTGTGACCAGAGACCCTCTCCCATGATTGTAAATACACGGTTACGGACTTCTGTCTCGCTCATTTCAAGTGAGATAATTAGTGGTGACTTTCCCTGCTTCCAAGCCTGTACCGCAAAGTACAAAGCCATCCAAGACTTACCAATACCAGGATAGGCAAGGAATACACCAAGCTGACCTGGCATAATGCCAGCAGGTAGGTAGTTATCGAAGCCAGCAAGACCAGTCTTGATACCAACAGAACCAATCTCATTCTGCTTCTTAACATTCTCGTAGTATGCTACAGCATCCTCAATATCAATAACATCAATGTCACGAATAACGGATGTATTCTTCTTGAGTGCAGATGTCTGTGTAATTAGTTCTTCAAGTGCCTTGACACCTTGACCAGACTGCACCTCACTTGCGGTTGTACGAAGAATGTCTTTGAGGCTGTCATTTAGAAACTCTGCCTGTAGCTCTTCTAGGTGATATTTGGTAGCACCGATTCCGTCGACAGGAGAGAAGTCACGGAACTTATCCACTACCAGAGACACAGGTGGAACAGTTCCATTCATCTCAGAATAGTTGCGAATAAACTGCCAAATGTCATTGTGTGTACGCAGGATGTTGTCAACGTTTGCTTGCAACAGTACGTGTACCTGCTTGTCCTGCAGTACCGCAGAAATTAGTTTTGATTCTGTATTACTCATTTAGCCACTCCTTAGCCCTTGCTCGGCGTTCGGCTCTCTCCTTAAGATCTTGTTCGTATTGTTCCCTGGCTTCAATTACCTTGTCAGCATAGTTGGCAAAGTATTTCCAGGTTGGTGTTTGTGCTACTGAAAAGTAGTATTCCAAAAGGTCGTAGCACTCTGGTAGACCATAAGATTCTATCAGAGCATCTGCAGCCCACTGCTCAACATTTAGATTGAGCGTTACTCTTTGCTCATAATGCTTGGTGTGCAATTTAGCATAGCGACTGAGCAAAGCCATACGGTCTTTGCGTTCTGCCATTAGCTACCTTCGGCTTCAGACTGTGCTTCACGGACCTTCTCAGAAAGCTTTGCTTCTACAAAACTGTATACACGCTCAAATGCTTCATTGATGTTTTCGCCATCACGACGAGAGTCTTCTACGCCAAGGTCAATGCGTAGTGACTGAAAGTTGCCAAGATTAAGTGTATAACCAAGTGCAACCGTTACTTTAGTATTATCGTTTTCCATTGTCTCTCCTTATGGATTATAGTGTTTCGGACCAGACTGGGATAAAACGCCCATCTTCAGTCCTTGTATATGTAAGTATACCATCTCCCATACGCCTTGTCAACTCCTGTTTTGAAGGTGTCATATTGTTAGTTATGAGACCATCCTTTCTAGGAGTTCCCATGTGGTATGAAGCAAGTATATCACGAAGTTCACGAACCTGCGACTCTGAATAATAACTTCTCACCTGCCAGGCTGTCTCTCCGCCCTTCTGAGATCCTGTGGGGGATGGTATGACTCCTCTTTTGACAAGCTGTGGCATATATTTCTTGTGACGATTGACAAGGTCTGCGGTCTCTCCCACAGTATAGGCTCGTTCACGATTCTTTTTAAAATCACTAACAAGACAACTTTCAATCTGATCCTTGATTATGTTATATACAGACATGATATTATTGGACCTATTTAGGTGATGAACCCTTACAAGGTCTCCGTTCAAGAACCAAACCTTTTTGCTGCCTGGAATAACTGGAGCATTGTTATACTCTTCTCGTGTTCTATACGCCATGGTAAGCCTCTTAGATTACAGGAATTCCAACAGCAATGATGTTTACACCAACCGATGCCTTGCCCTTTTTAGAAGCATTGAACGATACGTAGCCAGTGACTCGTGAACGACTAACATCGTTAATAACTACAGAGGCATCACGACCTGCGTCTGTGTTCTCAATCAAAATGGTTGATGCTGTTACAACTGGTGGATATTTGAAGTTCACATTAAAATTGTATGAGAAGCCAATTTCTTTTTCTGATGTAACATCTTTACCACGAACAACTTCAACATAGCCAGCAATCATTGATAGGTCATTTAGTCTGTGAGACTCTTTTACGCCATCCTTGTTGTGGAACGTCGATTCGCTAAACTTAGAGGTAACCTTTGTGTTAAGTTCATTCAAACTATCTACAATCTGATAGATGTACTGATAGTCGATTGGTTGACCCTGTTGCGGAATTGGAATATTTGCCATACGTTAATTATAACACAACTTAGACTATACTTCCAGCATCATATTTGGCACCTGTTGGAACGTCTGCTTCCAGGAACACTAGCGTCTCTGTGTCCGTATCTAGCTTGTTCTTAACAAAGGTAGCCAGATGGACCATGAAGGAGGCTGTGTGGCTTTCTGAGGAAGTAGACTGATAGGCTGTTGGGATTGGTACAGAGAAACTGTTTGTTGTGGTTGTAGTGACAAAGTTCCAAGATGTTTCACTATCCCATTTAACATATACGTCAAGTGGTAGTCCGTCTATCTGCTCTGGAACAGATGGTGTTATCTTCCAGCTAACGTCGAATGATTTTCCATGCGACTTAAGTTCTTTTTGGCTTACGCTGTATCCGCCTGTAGTGAACAAGCTTTCGATTGATGGCTTTGTTGCTTTGTATACTGGTGACCATGCTGTTGCAGCAATACCGTCCGAAGTCTTGACTCTATATCTTATTAGATATCTTGAAGACGAGTCAAGTAGCGGTAGGCTAGATTTTTGAACAACGTTTTTTTGAATACCAAAATCTGGTGTAGTCATTATGCTACTCCAACCTGGAACCTAAACTCTATAAAGCTTGTACCATCTTTATCTTTTACAACTGGCACTGCAGAGGTTGTTCCACCACTGGTCGTCATTGAGTTTTTGATAATTGTGTATCCAACAAGACCGTACACAGGGCTTACAGAACTAACGTTGTCTAGTCTAAGTCCGTCAAGTGCTACAAACAATCCAGAACTGGATGTCTTTACAAACACCTTGACGTATGATGCTGTTGACCACGAGAATGCACCATTAATGTCTAGATCACCAACATTGATGCTTTCAACAAAGTACCTGCTGTCTGATGAAATGTCTGACACATTGAACTCAGCCCTTGCATAGTCTGCTGTTGCAATGTTTGGAGACGAACTAAACTCAACCACAACCTTTGCACTTCCAGAAATTGTTGCTGGAATAGTTGTTGGCAGAATTGAGAACGCAATTTTAAGTACGTCAGATGGTGAGCTATTTGACAGGTTTATTCCCAGGTTTGGCAATACAAGATAGTCTCCAGATGGAGTACTTCCAGTAAAAGTAGTTAATTGTCCTGGCACTACTATTGAGTAGTATCCGTTTCTAGGGACTTCATTTCTACCCTTTCTTGTTTCACCAACCAAAACTGTATCAATTGCGTTTGTGAGAGTTGGCTCAGTAGCTGTAATCGTTTCTGAGACTGTTCCAAGAAATCCCTCAGAGATTAGCGAGGTTGTGCCAGACAAAGATTTTGACCAAGACTCGCTACCGTCAAAATTCAACAGCATTTTGCTATCGTTGTTGATTGCTACTGGATTAGAGACTGCTGGGTAAAGACCTATTTCAGTTATTCCATATCTGCTTTCTGATGGAATCTGTGCAGTTAGTACCAGCTTCTGTACTGGATTGCCATCTACTATTTCTGTAACATATCCCCTTGATGTAACTGGTACTCTGGCAACCTCAAAGTCTAGAACGTCTTTTGTCTGCAGACCAGTGAGCGTTGTTCCTGGAATTACTGGTGTTGCACCGCAGCCAATTGCGATGTATGATGCATAGGCTGGTGTTTGTCCAACCATGTATTTAGAAATTACTTCTTTGCCCTTATTAGTTATCATAATAATATTGTATCATTAAACCTCTGTTGAGGATATCTCTGAGTATGATACGAACTCCACCTCCACGACAAGGTTTGTAGAAACGTTAACAGTATTAATAATCAGACTTCCTGTATCTGGGTCAACGTATACTATCTGACCGCCCTGACCTGTGCCGTAATTTGGCGTAAAGGTATCCAGGTTGATCTGGAACGAGTCAAAGTATTCAGCATCGGTTGACTGGAGCTTTACCAGTTCGTTTGGGTTAAACTGCCTTTGGGTGGATGCAAGATTCTCAATTACATTGTATGTTACATTCTGACCATTCAAAAGGTCATTTCTTGAGATGTTGATAATCTCTTGACCACCAATGTCTTCAATGATAGCATCAGCCATAGCGTCTGTTTGGTCAATTCTTTCGTCAAGAATGAACAGATTGTTGGTTGCAACCTTAACAACTTGCTTTGCAGCCCTGTCCGCTTTTGGTGGGACAACTGGTTTCACTGTAATTGGTTTCTTCTTTGCCATTACTTGACCTCGCTTAGGTGTATATTCATTGCTGGTCCATTGTTGTCCCTGCTGTACTCAATTGAGTATATCACATACCTACCGCTTGACTCTTCCGACACCTGACCGATACCATCCTTGTTGTAAGATATCTCTACGATATCCCCCAACTGAATGTGAGGCATGGCAAGAACTTCCATACCAACAGCCTTTCTTGGCTTCATCACCTTTCCGACTAGCCATTGCATCATGTCGTTTGCTGCATCTTGCGATTGAATGTATGGTGCATTAATTGTAAATGACTTCTTTCCATATGTAAGTCTATTCTTCTTTACATCTTCGTATGCCTCAGAGTACTTTTCATTGTACACCTTTCCAGAGCGATAGTCTGGATCTGTAAGGTCTCCCTTATCGGAGAAGAATTCATCGACGGTAAGGTCGTGTCTTGAGTTCTGTGTAAATGTTACACCCTGAATACGTAGATAATTTCCGCTACCGCTATCAAGACTGAGCACGGTATCTGTTGTGTTGAATATCAAGAACTCCGCACCGAATGCGTTTGCAGTAAATCCAGATACTGCGTATCCCTGATTGTTGTTGAATGTTGGGGAAATCTTTGCGGATAGTGCAGGATAAGCCTTGTCATACTTCACATTGAAGTACGCACACTCACGCATGATAGTTCCAAATTCTTCGAAATAAACATTGTACTTTGGCTCATTTGACCTAGTAATACCATCCAACACCGTCTGCTTTATTGCTCCGCTTAGTGCAAACTTTCTTGATGCTAGTGATGTTGCCTGGTTCTTGATACCAAATGCATCACTAACTGGAGTGTTAAGGTTAGTTGCTGAACCTGTTGCATAGTTTTCACCAACTGCAGATACGTTTTCAAACATTGCTCTTGACGAACCACGAACGAACAGTGCTATGTTACCCTTCTTTTTTAGTGGGTCAGCGTCGATGGCAGTACCAACCATTCTGTCATTTAGGTATAGGTTAAATCGCTGACCAGAAGAATTCTTTCCAACCTCAATTGCAATGTCATACACTGTTGGGTTTTTCTCATTTGCCTGTATTCCCTGACCTGTAAACCTTCCATCATCACAAATGATAGGTGCTAGTCCAGACCATAGAACGATTGGGATTGCGTTACCAGCAGCATCTGCCTGAATCTTGTAGAAGAACATGGTGTTAATTGCTTGTGCATTTGCATTATATGCATTTACCTCTGTGTCTGTTAGTGCAACAATTTCAAAGTAATATCCGCAGTTTGTCTTGGGGTCTACCCAAATTCCAATACCGCCAGAAGAGCCACCGATGTTTCTTCCATCTACTGTGTAATATGGTGTGTTGCCAACAGGAGTCTGCGTCTTTGAACGCTCGTCTTCCATAGAGCCAATAATTCTCATTCTAGTTGAAAAATGTGCAAACCTGTCCTCTAGTGGTTTGTATACATATTGAACAAATGACTGTGGGTTGTATCCAGATGGATATGTTGGACCATCAATTACTAGGGCAGAGCTTTGGATTGTTCCAGGTGTAACTGAGTCACGCTTGTTTGCCTCTGTCTCCTTGATGTTCCTTGCACTAAGGTAGTTCTTAATAATACCATTAGTTGTTGCTTTCTTAATACCCAAACTCTTTGGATCGCTCAAGACTCCAGACTTTACATTCTGATATGTTGCTGGAACTGTACCACCATTAAACATGTATGAGTGTTGCATGTAAATGATTTTCTGATTGTCGATGTCTGTCCAGTCTCCAGACAAACCTGCATAGTGTGAAGTTACGGCTGTTCCAAATTGACCACGACCATGTTTTGCAACCTTGCCTTCTTTAAGTGTATTGCTTACGCTGTCATAGAATGGTTCTGAGTAGATACGAACAAGACCAGTTGGGTATATCTTTCCACCGAAAGGAATATTTGCAAAGTATTTTTGGTACTCTTCTACGTCAGATATCCAAACATTTCCGACACCTGCCACGTTATACTGTACTGCATCAAAGCGGACGATCTCTCCGTTGGCGTAGAAATATCCGTTGTAGCGAGACAGCCAGTACACTGCCTCTCCCAAGTCCATGATGTTGTTAATTACAACGCCGTTCGAAACTGTTGGTAGTGCTTTTGGTAAGTTTGAGCTTAGTGGAATTGCAGCGAGCGTGTATGAAGACTGCTTTCCAGACTCATCATTCCAAGATTTTGTATTTGCCCCTGGTGACACTTCCCACAGAAGTACAGGCTTGTATACCCATGTCTTGTCTGAGTCTAAATAGTTTGCCTGTGAAAGTGAAGAATATGATCTTTGAATATACTTTGATTCATATGAAATCTTTCCATCATTATAAACATCATCATTAATTGACTGGATCTGCATAATGTTTGCTAGACCAGAGCCATCTCCAATAAATGTGAAATCAGTTGGTCTGACGGTTTCATCTTTTGGCATGATATACTCTTTTGACATTAGTACTAGGTTGTTATACTCGTCAAGGAACATTGCTGTCTGGGTAGATACCGCCAAATCCTGTAGAGCCTGGGCAATCGTAGTGTCTGGTCCAACAAAGAAATATGGAATTACTGCTTCCTTTGTTTCGCCATCTGGACGCTTAAAGGTGTAGTTTGAGAATCCGATTGAGTCCATTAGACATGATACAGCCATGCTCAAGGAGCAGTTTGGTATAAGGATTTCTGGAGCCTTGGTTGATTCAAAGTAAAAGAATAGGTCTCTTAGTTTAATGTTGACAGATCTGTCTTGGTTATTTGTTTCTGGGAAACCGTCAGCATATAATGTTTTAATTGGAATTGAGTAGACAATTCCGTTTCCAGGAAAAATGCTTTCGTAAATTTTAATCTGTAAATTCTTTGTAGACAAATCTGCCACAATGCTATCTGGGTTATTCTTATTGAATGACTGATCGTAATCAAATAGCTGAATTGAACCTGTAGATGCAAGTAGCTGTCCAACAGGCATACCGCTTGAACCTAGGTCAGATGCGTGTTTGGTGACAGACACCTTAGATGTCATATCTGTAATGTCTGCTGCAAGTCTTGGTGACATCTCAATTAGGTCAAACGTTGCGTCCTCTACCGTCATTGATTTTACGACTAGTCTAACGCCCTTGATGAACTGAAAGTCTCTGTAGACTGTTTCTGAGCCGTCTACATAGCTATCTGGGTTTGTAAAGTCTTTAACAAAGCTTGTGGTGTTTGTTGGAACCTCTTCAGACCTGACCTGCCATTCATATACAGCGTCAAATGTATCGAAACCAGCGAACTCTCCGTCTACATCATAAGCAACATGAAATGTTCCAGGTCCGTCCACATCTGTTACCAAATATGCATATCCTTCTGGTGCTGCCACTGGTAGTGCTATTGTAGAAGATATTTTACCTGCAATAAGAAATATATCTCTTAGATTTGAAATATGGTCTGTAGATTCTGGAACGTTCAATCCGTAAGAAAGTTCAACGTGACCGTGTGTTGGGATATCGAACAGAGTGTTGGCAAGCGTCTCTTCACTTGTAGAATCGTTGAAGTGGTATGCCTCTACCCACTGATTGTCTTCGTTAAGAAACTGTACAACCCAGTCCGACGGTACTGCTTTTACCCTGTTACCTTCTTTATCAAAGAATGGGTCTTCAAATTCATTTCCGTCAATATCTACATATGGTCCAAGATCAATTTCTCCAACCTTAGTTTGCATCTTAATCACAAGCCTGTTTGCTGGAACTGGAGATGAGTATACGACAAAAGGTACAGCGTCATCAATTAAAAAGTCTGAGCCAGACCTATAAGATATTCCACGAACAAGATTTTGTGTTGATGTGACTCTTGCTGTTCCACCAGAGATAGAGACTGCTGTTGTTGGAACAATGATGCTGTCAGATACAATCTTTATGTAGTTTGAGCTTGCTGAGTCAATCAGGAACGAGCCTGTGGTTAGCTTTATTACCTCTTCTACACCAGTAAACGATACATAGTCTCCAGCATTAAAACTGTTTGCTATTGCCTTAATTTTAGTTATGTACTGACCATTTACCGTTTCTGTTGGGTATACCTTGCGTACCTGAGACTCAAGCTCTAAAGGCTTTCCCTCGGTTCTATATGATGTCCAATACTTAAACTTGTCGTCTGGAGTAGGAAAATAAAATCTTGGTTGCTGTGCCATGTCTGGGTGAACACGATTCAGGTACTTGTTGTCAAAGTACAGGACCTTATTTATACCAGAACGAGGACGAAATCTTCCCAAGCAGTCCTCAAGTGAGAATAGGGACTTCATCTTCTTTTTCTTTGATGTAAAAATCAATGGCTCGTCGTTGTCGTCAAAACCTCCATCTACAACAATGTCTGAATCTGTTGCACCAAAATAGCGTTTTGTTGCAGAAAGCTCTGTTTCTGAAGTGAAGGTTGATGGAACTGTGTGAAATGTGTGGTCATCATCGCCAGGAGCACTATCTGGTCTATAGCGATAGTTGCCAAGCTCTTCGATGTTCTCTATAATGTTTAGGTTCCACTCAGCAGTCACCAATGACTTTGACCTGATTGTTGATTCGGTCTCTAGATAGTCCTCTACTATATTATCGTTACTGTTCCACATATTAAGCCTCTTCTAGTGAAATGGATACGTTCCAAAAATCAAACAGCTTTCCTCGTTTAGTTACTTCGTGAGAGAAATCTGCTACGTACATTTCAACTACCTGGTTGTATTGGTGCATGTGTCCGTATGCTGCATCATCGTTTCCAAATGCAGTATATTTATCATAAGCAAGATAAACATAGAATGAACCAACATGATCCTCATACCATTTTAGCAGATCGTTACCACCTGCACCACCGTCTACGGTGTATGGCTCAACATTCGAAGCACCTGTGGTTGTATTGATTAGGTCTGCAAGTGGGTATGCTCTTGATGGCAGATTATCCCATGATGTGCTTAGTTTAATTTTATCCGCAACATGGTAAGAACGCATACGACCATTCACCATTCTTTCTTTCTTTTCAATACGCTCTGTGGCAAACTTCAATGGTGATCTGTTGTGGTCAGATACAAATACAAAATCTTCAAATTCTACGCCTTCTGGAACAAACGATCTGCTTCCTGTTTTAAACACTATGGAACCTTCTGTTGGGTGGGCTGCTGATAGTGTTATAACTGATGTGTCTTCATCTATAGATACTACAGTTGCGTTTGCTTCTGTTGCACCTGTACCGCTAGTTTTTTCAACTGTTTGACCAACGTATATACCGTCAATTCCGTTCTGAACAAAGATTGTGTATGCCCCAGAAGCAAGTGTTGCAACTTTTCCTGTTGCAGTATAGTTTGAAACAAGTGTGCCAGGATTGTTAGAGAACAGGATAGCCTGTGGTCTTCTGTATTTGATGCGACCATCAATGTAGTCTGCTGTAGTCATTATGCCCTATCTCCCTTCATACCCTGGTTATCGATAGCCTTAATCTTTGTGATTACTGTCTGTGCAATCTGTTCTGCATCTGCATCTGACTTAACGCTAACGTTTATACTATAATTATACACTGAACCGCCACGTCCTGCTGGGATTTCTCCACGATTTATCTTAGACATGTTGCCAGCACCGATCTTGTCTACTGCAGACTTCTTCACAACAAACTCTCCTGGTGTAAGCATTGCAGCAATTGTATCTGTACCCTTTGGCTTTCCACCAAGTGCAAGATATTGGGTGTTTGGAACTAGTCCACCAGTAGCTAAGTGCCATCCGCCAAGTGTCTTTGAATCTGCACTATTCTGCTCTTTGTCAAGGAATGCCTGGAGCTGTTCTCTTGACATTCCGTTGACACGTAGTGATGCAATCTGTGCGTCACGAGCTGCATTCATTTGGTCACGCTGTTCTTGTAACGCAGTTGATTGTGCATTCTGACGTGCCTGTTGTTGTGCTCTGGCAGCAGCACCGATGTCACCACGAGATAGTGCGTCTGCTAGGTCTAGCTGATCCTTCTTTTGTTGGTTAATCTTATCATTAGCTTGCTGAATCTTATCAAGTGCCTTAAGTCTTTCATCATAAGCCTTGTTGATTGCTTCTTCTCTTCTACCCATGATTGATAATGCAGCATTAGCCTTGTCGCTCTTTGTTGGGGCTGTGGAGCCACCTCCACCTCCACCGCCACCGTCATCTCCAGATGACGAAGACGTACTTCCTCCAGAAGATTTTGTAGCTGCTTCACCTGCAAGATATCTTGCGAATGCAGGGAATGACACATCTCCAGTTTTGCCCTTTGACCATTCTTTCCAAGCCTTGTCAAGTGCTGGGTCACCCTGTAGTTTCATTGAGGCATTGTACTTAGCAAGATATGTAATCTTCTGTTGCTTGTTTAGACCCTTGAATACCTTGCTCTGCTCAATAAGTTTTGCAACCTTTTTATCGGTAACTGCTGTTGCAACCAATTTGGTTTCTGGAATATTTTTGAGCTTATTCTTTGTATCTGTGAACTCTTGTGCAAATTGCTTTAGCTTTCCTTGTGCTTCTGCCGTTGACAAGTCCATCTTCATAACAGTTTGATCTTGCATGGCTGCTTCATACCCAGCAGCATTTCTACCTGTGTCATTAAGAACATTTGTGGCTGCTGCTGTTCCCATTCCCCTGGCTGTTAGGGTTGAAAGTAGTTCTGTAGCACCTCTATCTCCCATTGCACCAGTTGCACTTACATATGCATTTGAGAATGCCTCTCCGCCTGTGCCACCAGCCATTTTTGTAATCATTTGTTGGTCAGTTACACCAAGGGTATCTGATAGCATTCCACCTTGTAGAATCTGTCTTAGGTTTGAATTTCCAACTGCATTAATTTCGTCTTTACGCTTGTTGGCAATATCTTTATCTGCTTGTTCTGCATTAGCAAATTTTTCTTCAACAGCTGTATTGAATGTACCCTTGTCATCCACAAGCTTTCCAGTAGAGAATAGCTTTTGACGTTGTGCGTTGGTTGATGATATTATTGCTGCTCTATCTGACTCACGGTTATTTTCAAGCTTTTCAACTTCTGCTTCAAGTTCAGCCTTTTTAGCCTTATCTGTTTCTTTAGCTGCATTTTTCTTGGTTTCTGCAATCTTGTCGTCAATGGCTTTGAGACCAGTGTCTCGTGTTGTCTCAATTGATCCATAGGAACCAAGCATTGCTGTGTAGGCTGCCTTAACGTCTCCTTCCTTACCTGCTTTTATTGCACCAACCTTATTTGTTGAAGACATTGCGTCAAGTGTTGGTGCTGTATAGGTGATGCTTCCTTCTGTATACTGCTCGCCAGGCTTAAGCTTTTCACCCTTAAGATTTGTTTTATTGCCATACAGTTGATCAAAATTCATTTGCTTTTCTGCAGCAATATCTTCTTTTGTAAATGTTGCACCTTCAAGAAGATAGTCTGCATTGGCTGTGTTTGCCTGTACAAGCTTTGTGGTTACCTCAAGTGGGTTCTTTAGCAAGTCCTTGCCATCTGGACCAAGAAGCTCTGTAAGTTGTGAACTAACATTAATTGAGAATGCAGAGTCTCCAAGTTGTTTTCCAACTGCTGCTGCAATACTATTTGCCTCTGTCAGTGTGAGGGTTCCCTGAGTAATTGCTTGAGCAAGTGTTGCACTATACTGTTGTGCTACCTGTGCTGGTGTCAACTGGTTTGAATCTTTTAGATATTGTAGGTTTGCAACATCTGCCTTACCCTGCTCTGAATCGACATATTGCTTTCCAAGCTCAAGGTCTGCTGCTCCAGACAAACCTGCACGGCGAGCTTCAGACTCTGCCTGTAGTGCTTCTGTGGTCCCTACACGACCTGTTAGCTCACCAAACTTCTTTACGCTTTCTGCTGATACTGCAAGTGCATTACCAAACTGTGCAGCCTTCTTGTTGTTTTCTGCATTTTGCCAAATTGAGAATGCAATGAGACCACCAAGTATTACTAGTGGTGCTGCAATTGCTAGGATTGGACCTAAGAGTGGTAGTAGTGCTGCACCAATAGAACTCATAATTCCTGCTGGGATCAGGGCAATGATTGACTGAATCATCATAAGGGGCATTAGAATTGCATTGGCAATTTCTCCCACCTTGCCAGGCATCATGGATAGTGTTCCCATTACTGCAGCAGTAGCCATCATTGCCTTACCGCTTCCAAGTTGCCCAACAACACCCTTACCAATTCTAGCTGCTGTCTGTTGTAGCTTTTGAGCCAGTTGCGTAATGCTGACCTTCATCTTTTCGACACCAGTCTTTAGTGCAACTCCAGCAGTTGTCATGGCATTTTTGAGCATTGCTGGTGTCTGCATAGCAAAGTTCTTGATTCCGTTTACGCCTTGCATCACCTTGTCTTTAGCTGCAAAAGCAGCGTCACCGATTGCCTGGATTGTGTTACGGAATGGGTGTGCAAGTTTATCTGCAACAAGAAGCATCTGAGTGTTTGCTCTCATGTTCTTTTCTTCTTGAGTAATCAGATGTACACGTACCTGCTGTGCTGCATTTAGCTTGCCCATATCTACAAGACCATTTGAGTCTGTGAACGGCTTTAGCATCTTCTTCATCTGCTCACGAGCGTATTGTGCTGATGCAGGACTAATTACAAAAGCATTCTTTGCAGTATCTGCAACACTCTTTTTAAATGCTGGACCTGCTTCATTAATTCCCACAATAGCACCATCAGCAAGGTTCTTACCTGCTTGCATTGTCTTGCGTGATGGGGATTGTGCTTGTGCTGCTACGTTTGTTGCTTCTGCAATTTGTGTTTCTACCTTTGCTGCAATTGCTGCACCAGCTTGTGTTGTAGCACCAGACTTAACAGTAGACTTGCTGACATCTCTTAGCTGAATTCCGCTACCGCCACCATACTGATCAATAATTTTTTGCTGTCCTCTTTGCTGCATTGCAAGAAGCTCTTGCTTTTCATTTTCTGGTGCAGCTAATCCACCACCAGAAAGTGGTATGTTTTCTCCAAGAACTCTGGCTTCGTTTAGGTGAGCATATGTGTAATCCTTTGGCACTGCCTCACCAGTAAGGTGCTTATATGCTGATTTAGTTCTAGCAAGCATTGGTGAGTTCTTAACTCTATACATTGTTCCACGCACAATGCCTTGAGACTGGCTAAACCTAGAGGCTGCTGCCCTAGTCTCTCCCATTGGGCTTCTCATTGCCTCTTCTGTTGGGAACATGCTGTGTTCTGTTAGTGCAGTTGCTGCTCGTGCTGAGATTCCTCCACGTGACTTCATGTCTGCAAAAACCTTGTCAAGTTCTGGCTTTGCCTTTTGCGTTACTTGCTCCATGCTCTGGATGCTTTCACCAGTTGACTCAATATCTACAACTGCCTTTCTTAGTGCAGCAACAATCTTTGGAATGTCGTCTTTCATTTCTGCTGCGTAATCATCAACAAGTTTCTTGGTAATTCTATCTCCACCAAGTGCTGCAGATCCACCAATAGCAGATGCCATCATTGAGCTTTCTACATTGCTGCTGCCCATTAGCCAATCTTTGTTCAGACCCATCTTTGAGTGGGAAGAGTTTCCTGGGGCAAATAGTCCACCACCAGTAAGCTGTAGTGTTTGTCCACCATAGATAGCCCCACTTGTTCTTTGACCAGCAACACCGCTATCTGCAAAACCAGGAATGTTAATTTTTTGTCCCTGCAACAGTGCAGCAATAATTCCAGGATTTTTCTTTACTGTGTCAACTGATAGAACAACTTCTCCATTGGATAGGTTTGTTGGTACTGCATCATCCTTTGGACCTCCTGGACCCTGGACAACGCCACCGTTAGCCATCTTCTTACCCTTTTTGCCCTTGCCAGCAACACCACCTGGTGTCCAGCCGAATTGACCTTGGATTGCTACAGCACGTTCCATCTCTCTACGAAGGTTTGCAATTGCCCCTGCTTCAGCAGTAAATGTCTGTGTTAGTTTTGAGTGTGTTTGGTTGAGTGACGATGCAACAGCCTGAGCTTCAATTTGCTCTTGTGTCATGTAGTTTGTCTGTGAACCTAGGTCTTGTGCTCCCTTACCAAGATTATTAAAGAAACTCTTGATACCTGCAAACATCTTGATAAGGTTGGCGACACCGTTAGCAATAAGACCAACAACCATCAGAACTACTGGACCTATACCTGCAAGAACCATGGTGATTCCGCCAATAAAGTCTTTGGTTCCGCTACTCATGTTATTGAAGTTTTTTAGAACATCTGTGAAGAACTTGGCAATTGGTGTTACAGCCTTCAGGAACTGCTCTCCAAGTGGAATAAGCTCAACCTTGAGGTCTTCCAATGCCTTCTTGAATTTGAACATTGGAGATTCTTCAATCTTCTTCAACTCTCGTTGAGCAAGTACTGCTGCTGCTCCTGGACCCTGTGCAGCAAGCTCTGCAACCTTTGATGCCTGTGAGTTTGCATCTGTAATGTTCTGGAACAATGTTGAAATACGAGCAAACTGGAACTTACCGAACAATTGTTCGATTGCCTGTGCTCGCTTTAGTGGGTCAAGACCGTTGAGTGCTTCTGCAACACCCATAATCATTCCCTTTACATCACCCTTATTTGCATCTACGATACCCTTGATGTTAATACCAAAACCAGAAAGCATGTCTGATGCCTTCTTGGTTGGGTTAATGATAGATGCAATACCTGACTTTAGTGCGTTAGCACCTTCAGATGCGTTAATGCCACCTTCCTTCATTGCTGTTAGGAAGAATGCTAGGTCTTCTACGTTACCGCCGAGTTGCTTGATAACAGGTGCAGCTTTTGGAACAGCAATTGTGAGGTCTTCGATAGATGTTACAGTTTGGTTTTCCACAACGTTCAAGAAGTTAATCTTGCTAGTCAATTGATCTGCAGCAATACCAAACGCATTTGTCAGTGAGATTGTGGTCTCAAGTGCTTGCTTTTGGTCTACCCCACCAAGAACAGAAAGTCTTGATGCTGACTCTACTTGTGCAAGAAGGTCTGCACCCTGTTTACCCATAGCAGCAGCATCTGCAGCCATTCCCACTGTGTCGGATACGGCAAGACCGTACTTTGTGAAAGCCTTAGCGAGGTTTGTGACCTCTGTTGTCATTTGCTTTGTTTGCTCTGCGGTTGTTCCAAAGTCACCATACACACGCTGGAACTTAATTACAGACTGCTCCATCTCCATGAATGTTTTTGCTGTAATTTGACCAAGCATTGTAAGCGGAACTGTGAAACCAACCATAAGCTGGCGACCAGCCCACTGAGTATTCTTACCCCAGTTAAGCATGTTGGTTGAACCCTGCTTAAGAAGCTGATTCAATAGCTGCTGCTTTTGTGCAGCAATCTGAGTCTTTGTTGATAAATCATCTAGGTCAAGTACGAGTGGTCTAATGGACATCGCCTTCATAGCACCATTAGCGTCACGACCCATCTTAATGTACTGGGTCTGAAGGTCCTTAACACGTTCACGTGCTACCTTCTCAATTGTGTCAAACTCTCCCTTAAAGAGTTTTCCAAAGTCCTTAGTTGCTGCACCAGCATATCTAAAGTACTGCCCCATTGACAGCTTGTTTTTCTCAAGAGCGTCAGTGAATGATTCTGTAGTCGTCCTGATTGTTTTTAGTCTAGCATCGAACTGTCCAGTCCTATTGACTGCGTTCATAAAGTTATTTTGTAGTCTAGACATTTCTGATGCTGCTAGAGCACCAGAACGAGACATTTCTTGGTGGAAGGCTGATATCTGCCCCTGCAGTACCTTTAAACTTGCGACGGCACTGTTAGTGTCAATATTGACCCTAATGTTGGATTGGATATCAGCCATTCAATTTACACCTCTTGTTTTTAGGCTCTAAGCAGGTTGTCGCCTAGCTTGATGCCTGATGCCTCTTCTACGATTGCGTAGACGGTTGGCAAGTCAAGAATCTCTTCAAGATCCTTTCCTTCAGTTTCGGGAGCATACTGCTTAAGTGCAATTGCAACACACTTTAGAAGTACGTCCAAGGATTTTTCGTTGTCCTCAGCAACATCCGCAATACCATCAAAGGTCTTCATAAATTCCTTGAGTAGTGAGATCTTTAGTGGACGTGCCACGATCTTGGTTCCATCAAGTAGCATGATGTCCTTTGGTTCATTAATTGTTGTAGCCAATTGGTTCCTCCTTGTTTTGACTATATTCATTATATCACAAGACGTATTCTTATGAATTCATTTTTTCGTAGGCTAGACCCATTCCGATACCGAAGCCCTTTTGCTTTGCCTTTACTCCGACGTATGATGTGATGTCATTTCCACCCTTATTCTCTACGCCACTTACCTTGGCAGCAACACGTGCTTTCATTTCTTCCCACTTGTTTTCTTCTGCTTGTCCAGATTCCTTATCTAGGTCTACCCCCTGGATGGCTGCCAAAAATCTCTTATCTTGATAGTCAGCGTCTCTCTTGGCTTCCAGAATTGCAGACAACTCTTGCATACATAGAGATGTCTCAAGTTCTTCGTAGTCTTTCCAAATTCCCAACAAGAATACTTCTGACTCTAACTTTGCTAAATCTAGCTCGTCCCAAGTTGCACCATCTTTCTTTTTTGCTGGCTTAGGCTGTTCTTCGTCTACATCTTCTGCTGGTTTATTTAACGTTATTCCAGCACCAAGATCGATAATGTCGTATATGGCATCCATGTCAAAATTATCTTCGACTCCATCAATGGACGCTAGTTCTGGTGCATACTGTTGCATGGCAACTGCACAGCATTTTACAAGCACCTCCATCGACTCAATGTCGCTTGAGACTTTTTCGATAGACGTAAACTCTTTCATAAACTGCCTCATGTATCTTATCTTGAGTGGAGTTATGTAGATTGATTTTCCAGATATTGTTGACACGTTACCTGATTTATATATTTCTGTTGGCATTCTTTTATTATACCGCAAAAACGAAAACTGCCCCAGCATATTCGCCAGGGCAGTCTCCTATTTAATTTTTAGTATGTGCGGTCAACGATTTTTCCGTAAACTCCATTTTCATCTGGGAGTAGGCGGAAGTTGACTTCGAACATGGTTGCCTCGTCACGCTTTGCTGATACTGTAACGCTTTCAATTGAAAGTGCTCGGTATGCAGTGTAAACACGCTGTGAAGCGGTTGCGTCTTCAACAAGTGAACCTGCCTCTTCTGAAGCACCGATTGCGATAATCTTACGCTCCAGAGGGTATTCTCCAAGTTCACCAGACTTCATTTCGATCTCTGATCCAACGACTGCAGGTGTGCTGCCTTCGCTGTGGTCAACTAGATCGGCTGGATTCTGAGCAATTGCAATGAGAAGGTTCTCAAGTGTAGCTTCAGCGAATGCTGTTTTCATGCTAACCTTCATGCCTTGCTTGAAGAGCTTTGCAACGTCAAGAAGCTGGTCGACCTTAACTTCACCGAAGTCAGGTTCGAACATAAGTTCTAGACCGTTGCTGGTATAACCAACGTTTGTCCAGCCAGTAGCGTCTTGTACTGTGTCCTTGTAGTCAGTTCCTGATGCGTACTCAGGTGCAGCTGTTGTAGCTGAGTCACTGACGAAGAAGGCTGCAGCACCGACGATAATCTGTGCGGAATCTCCACGTGTATATGCCATATTAGTCACCTCTTTTTCTTTCTATAGAATAGAGGGGCTTTGTTTCCTCGTTACAAGTATACCATATATTTTAGGCATTTGGGTTTTCTATCATATGATAGTCAAACTCAATAATTATCTTGTTTCCGCCATATGTCTTTGCCGTAGCAAAGTTAATGATATCTCTTGACTCTTGTAGCTGGAACACTCTGAACTTGTGGAACCTGAAGTTTGGCTCAAGAATTTCTCCTTCTACTTCAATTGTTTTACCTACTTGCCATGCGTTTATCTCTTCAGCTGATTCATCTTCTCTGTCAAGTAGTCTGAGTGTTTGTTCAGTTACCCTGACCATATTAGGAATTGAGTTTTCTGCAGTTGCGTAGAAATAGTAAAGCAATTGCTCACACTTTATGTGTGGGAAAGGAGACTTACGAAGTCTAATAAGTCTGTCGTATGTACACATAATCCCACCTGGAGGAAAATATTCTGTCAGGTCATTGATTGTCGATGGGGTAGTTGGGAAAAATGGAACAGACTCAAAGCCTAGGTCTACTAGCTTTTCCTGTAGATAATTGTTAACCCATAATGCTGGAGTGTTTAGAATTGATGTTCTCGTCATTATAGTTTGTCACCTGCCTTCACTATCCAATTATACCCTATTTGTTTACCTGCCGATTTTCCACCAGTCTTAGCCTTAGAAAAATTAACTTTAAAGTCGATTGGTCTTTCAAGGTGGCTTGAGAATCCGCTACTTGACAAATAAGATTGTGTGAGATAAGTTGAGAAGAACGTTTTTAGCGTTTCTTCCAGAGAACCCTGTACGTTATCTCCACCAGGATTGCTTATGTTTACTTCAGACCTGGTAAAAATTGTTTCTCCATTATCCTCAAAAACTAAAACCTCTGATGACTTTGGCTTAATGCTGATTGGAATTCCGTTCTCCATTATGTACGCCTTGTCGTAGAATGGTGTTGTAGCACCGTTTGCAACGCTTCTTGACTGGCTAAATGTAGCATTAAAGGTTAGCCCACCATTAATAACAGAATAGTCAATGTTAAAGAGTCTTGCATTTGGGCTACCTGTTTGATACCATTCATACACGTGATGCAGAGCCTGTGGATCTACCCTCGCCATTGCGTCTACATACTCTTCAGCAAGGTTTTTAATTGACAAACCTGCTTTTGTCAGCATAGTAGTTTTTCCAGCCTGTACGCCCTCCAGAAAGCCTTCTGCATACCTTACAATATTGGTCATCTCTAAAAAGAATTTAGAGTCTTCGAATTCAGCAGTTATCATACGTCAACCGCCTGGTTTTCTGAGCGTCTCAATACAACCTTGTAATACTCAGTAGAGCCGAGAGGACCCACTACTGGAGTAAAGGTGGCTACTTCAAATACCGTAGCAAGACCAACTCTTGGACCAGACGATTCGTTGTAGACAATGTTTCCATCTCTATCTCTAATGTTTGTAAGAAGAATGTTGGTTGTTGAGGTGTATGTACCTCTTGAAGATTGTGTTAGGTCTGCCCTTACTCTTCCAACGATAGATGTATCAACAACAATCTTTGCTTCTGGAAGAATGTCTTCTTTTGTTTTGCTGGATGGGCTTGTAAAGAAGCAGGATACTGATCTATCAAAAACCCATTGACGCTTTACGTCTCCGTATCCACCCTGACTGACAATTGGATAGTAGATGTCTACAGATAGTGGAAAGATAAAATCGGGAGTTGTTTCGCAACCAGGCATTAGATCACCCCTGGTTTAATTACATTACCCTTATATCCGTCTAGAATCTTATCGACAATGAGGTTTCCAGTACCCTTCAAAAATTCTGGGGCATACTTAATGCTGAACTGGTCTGTATTGTACTGTGTAACAAAACGCTTCCAGTATTCATTGTTGCCACATTTTAGGTCATTGATAAGCATGATGGCAGCCTTTTCAACATCTGGTGGAACTGCCTTATATCCAACGTCAAGAACGAATGTGTAATCATATCCTCTTGGGAAGGATGTGCCTGAGCGACCATAATAGTTTAGATCTCCAGAAGCAAGTGGAAGCCTTGCTGGTGAGCTTTCAAATCTGTTCATTTCTCCAGTCATTGTTTTGATGATAGCTGAGTTGTTTGCTGCAATTGCAAATTGCTGAGTGGTTGCCTCTGAATCATCTGCGTCAAAGACGAGAACGTTGTTTTCGTACACCTTTAGTATACGCTTAGGGTTGTGCCATACTGGGAAGTAGTCTGTGCCTTCTCCTACACCCTGGATAATTAGCTTGTGGTTGTAGAATCCCTCTCCAGTTGCAGAATCATTACCAAGATAAGAGTCCATGATTGCACGAGCAATGATCTCCCAGTGCTTGTATTCTTCTAGCTCTGTTGCGTTTGTTGCAAGCGTATTTGGGTCTACGTATGGTCTATAAACTGTTAGGTTAGAGTCTACAACTATTTCTCCGTCGATATCTGTGTCGTAAACTCTGAAAAGAAAGTCACGGTCAAACTGTACCCTGGAGCGTGGCAAGGTATAGGTTATTTTTGAGTTTGAGCTGGATGTAACTTCTTGCGTTTCAACAGAGTGGTCCACCACATCCTCAACATAAATTAGGTATGCCTGATTTGCATCTGGCACATCCCAGGTTGTTACAATTGGATATGGTGGGACTCTGAGAATTTCCATCTTTTACTTTGCCACCTTCGCAGCAATTTCTTCTGGTGTAGCAATGCGTACCTTTAGTGAGCCTGATAGCCACTTGTCGGCATCTTCCTTAGAAACAATGTTGTAACCTGCCTTGAGTGTTCCAACTCCAGACCAGTTGATGTTTCTTTCTGCGAAAAGTGCCACAGTCTCTGTGTCGGACTTGACAGCCTTTTCCTTTTTAGGCTTTTCAGCCTTTGGTGCTTCGACAATAGGGGCAGCTTCTTCTGTAATTTCTACAACTGCTTCCTCTTTGATCTCAGCAGGAGCCTCTACAGTTTCTTCTACTGCAAGAACCTCATCATTTGAATCATTGATAATTTCTGACATGATTCCTCCT
>JACCEC011507853.1_pt1 | contig 22910 bp, 19 predicted proteins | sample 7450121 | NCBI WGS metagenome assembly JACCEC01 (sample SAMN15323455, study PRJNA562643) | freshwater metagenome | isolation source: river surface water | place: USA:Blue River Watershed | collected 2017-08-18 | reverse complement strand
GCTCTGGCACATTCAGGCCCATCATGTTCGACCCGTCCCTTGCCATCCCTGTTGATTCCCTCACTTCTTTGCCCGCCGGAACGGTGCTGCTGAACCGAGGCGCTGCCGTAGACCGCGTGGTGCATGTGGTGCAAGGGCGCGTGGTGTTGGGCGTGCTGGCAGAGGGCCACATGGCCCACCAACTGGGCGTGGCCGAAGGGCCTTTTTGGCTAGAAGCCGCATCGGGCTTGTTGGGTTTGCCGCATGTGGTCGATGCCGTGGCCGAGACCGATGTGCAGCTGCGCTTTGTGAATGTGGACGAATTTTTGGCACAGGTCAAAAGCTTGCCCAAGGCCTCGCAAAACTTGCTGCACGATTTGGCGCAATCGCAGCGACAACAAACCGAGATGGGCGTGAGTCGTTTGGCCAAAGATGCCGATGCGCGTTGTGCCGAGTGGCTGTTGCGCCATGCCCAACCCGATGAGTTGTTGGGCGGTTTGGCGGTCAAATTGACCGAGCGCAAACGCACCATAGCAGCCCAGTTGGGCATGGCGCCTGAAACCTTCTCGCGGGTGCTGCGGCATTTGCGAGATCGGCAACTTATCATTGGGGCTGGGCGTGTTTTGGGTCTGCCCAACCCGCAGGCGCTGCAGGAGTTGGCGGGAGTCTGAGCCCTGCTGCAGCGTCCATCTTGACGCCATTGCTGCCATGCCTGTCTCTATGCCCTACCTGAGCGCCCTGGAGGCGCCAAGCCGATCTGAGGTCGATGCCCGGCCCGGCCTGACTGTGCTGGAGTTTGGCACCGACTGGTGCGGTCACTGCCGTGCGGCACAAGCCGCCGTGAGCCAAGCACTGGCCTTGCACCCCGAATGGCAACACCTGAAAGTCGAAGATGGCCCTGGCCGTGCTTTGGGCCGGAGTTACCGCGTCAAGCTTTGGCCCACTTTGATCGTGCTGCGTGATGGCCAAGAAGTTGGTCGCGTGGTGCGTCCCACGGCCACGCAAGACGTGGTGTCGGCGTTGATCTCGGCGTTGATCTCGGCGAAGGTGTCGAGCTGAGCCATGCCGAAAAAACCGCCCGAGTTGCCCGCCATTGAAGCCGCGTTGCGGGCGCTGGCCGACGCCCAGCAAGCTGTGCCCATGAAGGCCTACATGCTGGACCAATTTGAGTTTTTGGGCATCCGTGCAGGGCCCCGGCGCGCGGCCCTGAAGGGCTTGCCCAAATTTGCTGGGGATGCCGATGCCTTGTTGGCTTTGGCTGGCGCGCTGTGGCGCTTGCCTGAGCGAGAGTTTCGATACACCGCCATCGACTTGCTGGCCAAACACCACAAACGCCTGGACCTATCAGCGCTGCCCCAGCTGTTGCAATGGGTACAAACCGACGCTTGGTGGGACACCGTAGATGGTTTGGCGGGGGTGGTGGGCGACATCGTCCTGAAGGCCAAAAACGCGGGCCAAGATGCCCAGCGGTCCATGGACGAGTGCTTGGTGCATCCCCACATGTGGGTGCGCCGCGTGGCCATGTTGCACCAACTGGGTTGGCGCGAACACACCGACCAACAGCGGTTGTTTCGCTATGCACTCGCTCTGGCGGGTGAAACCGATTTTTTCATTCGTAAAGCCATTGGGTGGGCCTTGCGCGACCATGCCCGAAGCCAAGCCGAAGCGGTCAGGGCGTTTTTGCAGCAACACGCCGAGCAGCTCTCCGGGCTCACCCGCAGAGAAGCGGGCAAGCATTTGGCTTGAGGCGCTTTCAAGACGCCAGCAGGGCGCCAGCGTCTTCGTACCAAAACATCAGCGCGGCGTCATAGCTCTCCCACACGCAGCCATTGCAGCCGCGGCCGCAGCACGAAGTGGGCTCGGGCGGGGGCTCTCTGAAGTCATGCCCCGCAGCCTGCAGGCGCGCTTGAAACTGTGCAATGCCTTGGCGCACCGACTGCCGTTGCGCGGCATAGGGGTCGATGATGGCGTGTGCGTCTTCGGGCGTGTCGGCGGGTGTCATGTCACTGGGGTACCGGGTTGCACGGTGTGGCCCTGCACCACCGTGTGGGCAATCAAGCGGTCATCGCCCAACACGATCATGGCAAACAGCCACTCGGCCAAGGTGTCGGTTTGCGCCGTGCGCCGCGCCAGTAGCGGGGTGGCTTGGGGGTTGAGCACCACAAAATCGGCTTCGCAACCGGGCAGCAAATTGCCCACTTGGCCCGCCATGTCCAGCGCCTGCGCAGCCCCTGCCGTGTGTTGCCACCACAGGTGTTCTGGGGCCAAGCTGATGCCTGCGCGGCCGATGCTTTGCCGGGCCACGGTGTAGGCCGCGTGCATGGTGTGAAAGGGGCTGAAGCTGGTGCCGCCGCCCACATCGCTGGCCAAGCCATAGCCCAGGCCCGCGGCGTCTGAGGCGAGGTAGTCAAAAAAACCACTGCCCAAAAAGAGATTGCTGGTGGGGCTGACTGCCGCTGTCGCCCCCACTTCGGCCATGCGTTGGCGGTCGGTGTCGTCCAAATAAATGCAGTGCGCGTAGACCGCGCGTGGCCGCAGCAGGCCGGCACGGTCGTACACATCGAGGTAGCTGCGCGCCTCTGGGAACAAGGTTTGCACCCAACGGATCTCGTCCAAGTTTTCAGCCACATGCGACTGAATCCACACCCCGGGAAATTGTTGGGCGATCTCGCCGGCCCCATGCAATTGCTCGGCGCTGCTGGTGGGCGCAAAGCGCGGTGTGATCGCGTAGCCCAAGCGGTCGACACCGTGCCAGCGGCGAATCAGGTCTTCGGTTTGTCGCAGGCTTTCGGCGGTGTCGGTGTCCCGCAGGCCGTCTGGGCTGTGGCGGTCTTGCAGCACTTTGCCGGTGACCATGCGCAGCTGTCTCTGGCGTGCCTCGGTCATGAACGCATCGACCGATTCAGGGTGCGCGGTGGCAAAGCACAAGGCCGTGGTCACGCCGTGGCGCATCAGTTCGTCCAAGAAAAACCCCGAGACGGCCCGCGCATAGGCGGGGTCTGAAAACTGTTTTTCGTGAGGAAAGGTGTAGTGCTCTAGCCAAGGCAACAGCCCCTCGGCCGGCGAGCCGATGACATCGGTCTGCGGGTAGTGAATGTGCAGGTCGACAAAGCCCGGCGCGATGCAACGGTCGGGCCAATGGGTCACCGGAAAATCGGCTGCCCCCCGGCCGGACGATGCCTGGGATGCCCACTGCGGATAAATGTCTTTGTAGGGGCCGATGGCCACGATGCGCACGATGCCGTCAGCACCTTGGCCGGTCACCAAGAGGCCATCTTGCAGATGGCTCAGTTGGGGTTTTTGGGGGTCGGGAAACCACAGCAGGTCGGCGCGAAAGCCTTGCAAATGGCGCCAGGGGGAGCTAGAGGGTTCGGTCATGCTGCAAGGATAGCGCCCAACACCCGCTCGGGCGTGGCCGGGGTGTCCAGGTGGATGGGGGTCTGGCCGCTGCGCGTGGCGGCAATGGCGTCGCGCAAGGCCTCGTACACGCTGATGGCCAACATAAAGGGCGGTTCGCCCACGGCTTTGCTGCCGCCCACATTGTCTTCGCGGTTGGCCTCGTGCCACAAGGCGATGTTCAGCTGTGCGGGCATGTCGGCGGCGGTGGGAATCTTGTAGGTGCTGGCTCCTTTGGTCAGCAGCTCTCCTTTTTTGTTCCACACCAATTCTTCGGTGGTGAGCCAGCCCAAGCCTTGTGCAAAGCCGCCTTCGATCTGCCCGATGTCGATCTCGGTGTGCAAAGAGTGCCCCACGTCGTGCAGGATGTCGGTGCGCAAGACGCGGTATTCGCCTGTGAGCGTGTCGATGGCCACTTCGCTGCATGCCGCGCCATACGCAAAGTAATAAAACGGCCGGCCGGTGAGGGTGCTGCGGTCGTAATGGATTTTGGGCGTGGCATAAAAACCGTCACTCCACAGCTGCACCCGTTGTCCATAAGCCCATTGCACGGCTTCGGTGAAGCTGCGTTGGCGCGCCGGGGTGATGACGCTGCTGTTTTCAAAACGCACGCTGTCGGGCGTGCAGCCATCGGCCTTGGCGATGCAAGCGGCGATGTTGTGGCGCACTTGCAAGGCGGCGTTTTCAGCGGCGCGGCCATTCAAGTCGGTGCCGCTGGAAGCCGCGGTGGCACTGGCATTGGCCACTTGGTCGGTGTCACTGGCGCTGGCCTGCACTTGGTCTGCCGGCAAGCCCAGCACGCGGGCCACCAAGCCGCACACCTTGGTGTGCAGGCCTTGGCCCATTTCGGTGCCGCCGTGGTTCACGCGCACACTGCCATCGGTGTACACCGAGACCACGGCCCCGGCTTGGTTGAAAGGCGTGGCCGTGAAGCTGATGCCAAACTTCACCGGCGTCAGTGCCAGCCCTTTTTTGATCACGCGGTGCGTGGTGTTCCAGTCTTGCAAGGCTTTGCGGCGGGCACGGTAGTCGCAGCGCTCGGCCAGTTGCGTCATCAAGGGCTGAAGAATGTTGTCTTCCACTTTCATACCGTAGGGCGTGGTGTCGCGTTCCCCCACGCCATACAGATTGGCCAGCCGCACATCGAGCGCGTCCAGCCCCAAGTGCCGCGCGATGTCGCCCATCAGGGTTTCAATCAGCAACACGCCTTGCGGCCCACCAAAACCCCGAAAGGCGGTGTGGCTTTGGGTGTGCGTTTTGCAGCGGTGCGAGGTGATCGCCAGATCGCTCAAATAGTAGGCGTTGTCGGTGTGAAAAATAGCCCGGTCGGCCACCGGGCCGCTCAGGTCGGCACTGTGGCCGCAATGGACCAGCTGCACCGAGTTCAAGGCCAGCACGCGTCCTTGCGCATCAAAGCCCACTTGCCAGTCGTGGCTGAAGGGGTGGCGTTTGCCTGTGATCAGGATGTCGTCACCGCGGTCCAAGCGCATCTTCACCGGACGGCCAAAACGGTGTGCAGCCAGCGCCGCCCACACCGCCAAATGGCCTGCTTGGGTTTCTTTGCCGCCAAAGCCGCCGCCCATGCGGCGACACACCACGCGCACTTTAGACAGCGGCAGGTGCAGCGCATGCGCCACCCAATGCTGCACCTCGCCCGGGTGTTGGGTGCTGCTGTAAATCAACCAATGCCCGTCGTCTTGCGGCACGGCGTAGGCGATCTGGCTCTCCAAATAAAAGTGCTCTTGCCCGCCAATCTCGAGTGAGCCTTGCAACTGGTGCGGTGCTTGGGCCAGGGCCTGCGCGGCATCGCCACGTTTCACCGTCACGGGCGGCAGCACAAACTGGCCTGCTTGCAAGGCTTCGCGGGCATGCAACAACGGCGTTTGCTGTTCGGCTTGCAGGCGCATTTGGCGTGCGGCAAATCGGGCTTGCGAGTGGCTTTGGCCAATCACCAAACCCATCACTTGGCCCACATGCATGAGATGCTCAGAGGCAAAAATCAACTCGTCATGCACATAGGTGGCCAGCAGGGGATCGCCTGGAATATCCTGCGCGGTCACCACGCCCACCACGCCGGGCGCCGCCAAGGTGGCACTCAGGTCGAGGTGGGTCACGCGGGCATGGGCCACGGGGCTCATCAGTGGGGCGGCATGCAGCGTGCCCTCGACCAGTGGCAAGTCGTCGATGTAGGTGGCCTGGCCTTGCACTTGCGCGGTGGCACTTTCGTGAAAGCGTGGCCGGCTGGCGTCGGTGTTGGGCGTGTTGGCGGGGGTGGCTTGTTTCATACCAATTCCTCCAGCCGAACGTGGTTTTGCCCCATGCTTTCCAGCCATGCCCGTTGCAGCAGTTGGCGCAAGATTTGTCGGCGGTAATCGGCACTGGCACGCAAGTCACTCAGGGGTGAAAACTCGCGCTCAAGGGTGTCTTGCGCCCGGGCCAAAGTGGCTTCGTTCCAGGCTTGTCCTTGCATCGCGGCTTCGGTCAATACGGCACGGGCCGGCGTGGCCGCCACACCGCCCGCACCGATGCGCACCTGGGCGATGCGTCCGGCTTGAAGGTGCAACTGCAGCGCCAGACAAACGGCCGAAATGTCGTCCTCTTGGCGCTTGGACACTTTGTAGACCGCCAGCCATTCTTCGGGCGCCGGTCGAGGCACCACCACCCAGGCCAAGACCTCGTCGGCGGCCATCAGGCTTTGGCGGTGGCCGGTGTAAAAGCGGTCCAAGGGCACATGGCGATGCGTCACGCGCCCTTGGCGCCAAGACATCAGCACCACCTGCGCACCCAGTGCGATCAAGAGCGGCATGCTGTCACCAATCGGCGAGCCATTGGCCACATTGCCGCCCAAAGTGCCCGATTGGCGGACGGGCCAGCCGGCAAAGCGTTCGCCAAACGGGCCAATCACGGGCCTGTCTTGCGCCAGCGCGTCAAAAGCGTCTTGCAAGTTGACGGCCGCGCCAATCGCGATGTGATGCGGATAACGCTCAACCTCTTGCAAGGCTTTCACCCGGGTCAAATCAATGATTTGGGGCATGCGGCGCAGCCCTTGGGTGAGCCACAGCCCCGCATCGGTGGCCCCCGCGATCAATTGCGCTTGGGGGAATTGGGCCCGCAGCTGCAACAAAGCGCTGAGTTGGGTGGGCCGTTCGTAGCTGGCAACGGCCTTGCCGGTGGGGGCATTTGCCGTGCCTTTTGGCTTCTTGAGCGGTGTCTCCAAGGTTGTCTGCAATGAAGGCTCTAATTTTGCCAAGGCCGAGACAATGGGCACCTCTTGCAAGGTGTGGGCCGGGTCGGCTTGCAGCTGGCATGCGGCCTCTACGATGGGGCGGTAGCCGGTGCACCGGCACAAGTTGCCCGACAAGGCTTGGTGTGCGGTGGCAGAGTCCACGCTTTGGCCCTGTTCGACGGTGCGTTGGTACAGCGCAAACAGGCTCATGACAAAGCCGGGCGTGCAAAACCCGCACTGCGAGCCGTGGCAGGCCACCATGCTGCGCTGCACCGGGTGCAAATCGCCTTGCGGCGAGGCCAAATCAGCGGCGGTCCACAGCGCCATGCCGTCGATCGCATGGGCCGGTTTGATGCAACTGTTGACAGCCCGGTACTGCAGTTTTCCTGCCACCGGCTCTGCCACCACCACCGTGCAAGCGCCGCAGTCGCCGGCCGCGCAACCCTCTTTGGTGGCGGTCAGCCGCAGGTCTTCGCGCAACAGGTCGAGCAGGGTGCGATCTGGTGGTACATTGCCGTGATTCAAGATTTGACCGCGATGCCAGAATCGCAAGACACTGGGCTGAAGCGGCACCGATTTCAGAGGAGAGACGGGCGTTTTTGACATGGCAATGGAGAGCAAGGGAGTCTGTGAATCCTAGGACAAACCCGAAGCCTCATCATGGGATTTTTGCCATAACGCTTATCTGCATACGGATATGAAGCCAGCGCATCTTTTCGACAAGATCGACCTTCAATTGATCCGGACGCTTCACACCTTGCTCATCGAACGCAGTGTCTCCAAAACAGCCTTGCGCCTCGGCCAACAACAGCCCGCGGTGTCGGTGGCCTTGAAGCGTTTGCGCGAGTTGACGGGCGACCCCATCTTGGTGCGATCAGGCTCGGGCATGGTGCCCACCGAAGTGGCTTTGCAGATGTTGGGCCCGGTGAACAGCCTCTTGCAGTCGGCCGAGGCTGTGTTTTCGCCCGACCGCCGTTTTGACCCCGCGCTGGCCCACGAAACGTTTCGCATTGCCGCCAGCGACACCCTCGACCCTTTGTTTTTGCCCTCGGTCATGGCCCGCATCAAGTCGTTGGCGCCAGGATGCCGGGTGGAGGTGCATGCGCTGTCGGCACAGGCCCAATATTCGCAAGATTTGGGGCAGGGGCTGATCGATGTGGTGATTGGCAACTGGGCCCAACCGAGTGAAGAGTTGCACCGCGCCGAATTGTTTGCGGACGACGTGATGTGTTTGGTCAGCAGCAAGCACCCCGCGGTGCGCCGGGGCTGGACACAAGACGATTGGCTGGCGTGTGAGCACATCGCCCCCATGCCCGCCTATCCCGGCTGGCGCGGGGTGATCGACGAACACCTGGACCGCTTGCAGCTGACGCGCCACATTGCCGCGCGCTGCGCCCACTTTGGCCTGATGCCGCGCATGGTGGCCTCGAGTTTGTTGGTCTTGACCACGGGGCGCCACTACTGCCAACGGTTTTTAGAAGGCCCGTTGGCCCAGCACGGATTGGCCTTGCTGCCCTGTCCCGTGGCGTTTCCCAAAATGGTGTACTACCAACTCTGGCACGAACGAAGCCATGCCTCGGCATCGGCCAAATGGCTGCGCGAACAGGTGAAAATCAGTGCCTTGAACTTGGCCAACCCGACTTCTATTTGAATCACAAAATCGCACCCCAGACATGACCACTCCTCTTTTGTCTTTGCAAGGCATCACCAAGCGCTATCCGGGCGTGGTGGCCAATCAGGACGTGTCGCTCACCGTGATGCCCGGCCAAGCCCATGCGGTGCTGGGTGAAAACGGGGCGGGCAAATCCACCTTGATGAAAATCATTTACGGCTCGGTCAAGCCCGATGAAGGGCAAGTGGTCTTCAAGGGGCAGCCGGTCCACATTCGCAACCCCCAAGAAGCGCGCAAGCTGGGCATCAGCATGGTGTTTCAGCACTTCAGTTTGTTTGACACGTTGACGGTGGCTGAAAACGTGTGGCTGGGTCTGGACAAATCACTCAGCCTGGCTGAAGTGACGCAGCGCATCGTGGCCAAAGCCAGTGAATACGGCCTGGACCTTGAACCCGACCGCCCGGTGCATACCCTGAGTGTGGGCGAGATGCAGCGCGTGGAGATCATCCGCGCGCTGCTGACCGAACCACAGCTCTTGATCTTGGACGAGCCCACCTCGGTGCTGACGCCACAAGCGGTCGAAAAATTGTTTGTCGTGCTGCACAAATTGGTCAGCCAAGGCTGCAGCATTTTGTACATCTCGCACAAGTTGCACGAAATCCGTGCGCTGTGCAGCGCTTGCACCGTGCTGCGGGGCGGCAAAGTCACCGGGGTGTGCGATCCGCGCGAAGAGTCCAACGCCTCGCTCAGTCGCCTCATGATCGGCGCCGAGCCGCCGGCACTCGAGCACGTCTCGCGCGAGCCGGGTGAAGTGGTCTTGTCGGTGCAGGGTTTGAGCCTCAAGCGGCAAGACCCATTTGGGGTGGACCTGGAGGGCATCGACCTGCAGGTGCGTGCCGGTGAAGTGGTTGGCCTGGCCGGTGTCTCGGGCAATGGCCAACGCGAATTGATGTGGGCCTTGTCCGGCGAAGACACCCGGGCCGGCGCGCAGTGCGGCCCCGACAGCATTCGCATGTCGGGCCAGAGTGTGGCGGCCTTGGGCCCTGTGCCCCGCCGTCAAAAGGGTTTGCATTTTGTGCCTGAAGAGCGCTTGGGTCGCGGGGCGGTGCCTTCGCTCAGCCTGTCGCAAAACCTGTTGCTCACACGCAGCGAGGCGGTGGGCGCGGGCGGCTGGATTCGCACCGGGACACTGGTCGAGCAAGCCCGCGGCATCATCGAGCGCTTCAAAGTCAAGGCCGCTGGTCCGCAAGCCCCCGCCCAGTCGCTGTCGGGGGGCAATTTGCAAAAATTCATTGTCGGGCGCGAGATCAGTGCCCAACCCCAATTGCTGATCGTCTCGCAACCCACTTGGGGTGTGGATGTGGGCGCCGCAGCGCAGATTCGCGGTGAAATTTTGGCCTTGCGCGATGCCGGTTGCGCGGTCTTGGTGGTGAGTGAGGAGTTGGAAGAATTGTTTGAGCTGTCAGACCGCATGCATGTCATCGCCAAGGGGCGCTTGTCTCCCTCGATTGCCCGAGCCGAGGCCACGGTGGAGCGCATTGGCGAGTGGATGAGTGGCTTGTGGCCTGCCGCCGTTTCGGCAGACCGTAGCGCTGAAGGAGTGCCCCATGCTGCGGCTTGAACCCCGACCCCAAGCCTCTCAGTGGTGGACTTATGCCTCGCCGGTGTTGGCGCTGGTGCTGACCGTGTTGCTGGGCGTGGCCTTGTTCATGGCGTTGGGCAAAGACCCCTTGCGCGGCCTGCAAATGTTTTTTTGGGAGCCCGTGAAGACCGGTTATGCGCTGGGTGAGTTGATGGTCAAAGCCACGCCATTGCTGATCATTGCGCTCGGGCTTTCGGTGTGTTTCCGCTCCAATGTCTGGAACATCGGGGCCGAGGGGCAATTTGTCATTGGCGCCGTGTGCGCCGGCGGCGTGGCGCTGATGGCCGACAAAGAGACGGGCCGTTGGGTGGTGCTGGCGGTGCTGTTGGCCGGGGTCTTGGGCGGCATGTTGTGGGCCGGCATCACGGCGCTGTTGCGCGACCGTTTCAATGCCAGTGAAATCTTGGTCAGCCTGATGTTGGTGTACGTGGCCGACATGGTCTTGAGCTATTTGGTCTATGGCCCTTGGAAAGACCCGGCGGGTTTTAACTTTCCGCAGTCCAAAACCTTTGAAGCGGTGACCCAAATCCCGCGCCTGATGTCGGGCTCGCGGGTCAGTGTGGGCTTGTTGCTGGCGTTGGTGGGCGCGGGCTTGTTGTGGGTGTTTTTGTTCCGCACACGCGCGGGCTTTGCCCAGCAAGTGGGCGGTCTGGCCCCCGATGCGGCGCGTTATGCGGGTTTTTCGTCCCGCAAAGCGTTGTGGGTGGCCTTGCTCACCTCGGGCGGCGCGGCGGGTTTGGCCGGCGCACTGGAAGTGGCGGGCCCCATTGGGCAGCTCACGCCGTATGTGCCTGCCGGCTACGGTTTTGCGGCCATCATCGTGGCCTTTGTTGGGCGCTTGCACCCGGCGGGCATGGTTTTTTCAGCGGTGCTGATGAGCATGTTTTACATCGGGGGTGAGTTGGCGCAGTCGCGCTTGGGCTTGCCCAAATCGATCACCGGGGTCTTCCAAGGCTTGTTGCTGTTCAGCCTGTTGGCCTGCGACACGCTGGTGGCGTACCGCCTGCGCTGGACAAAGAAAGTAGGGAGCGTCTGATGGAATCGTATGCTTTGCTGTTGGCCGCGACGCTGAATGCCGGTACCGTGCTGGCCTTGGCGGCTTTGGGTTTGTTGATCAATGAAAAAGCCGGGGTGGTGAACCTGGGCGCGGAAGGCATGATGCTGTGCGCCGCCATCGCCGGCTTTGCTTGCGTGGTGCACACCGGCAACGACTGGCTGGGCTTTGCCGCGGGCATGGGCGCGGGGCTGGTGTTGGCGTCTATTTTTGGGGTGCTGGTCATTTGGCTGGGCACCAACCAATACGCCACCGGCCTGGCGCTGAGTCTGTTTGGGGTGGGCTTTTCGGCGTTTGTGGGCATTGGCTACGTGAAAGAAAAATTACCCGAGCGTCCCCAATATGAGATTTCTGTTTTGGCCGATATCCCCTTCTTGGGCTCCGCTTTGTTCAAGCAGCACCCGCTCGTTTATGGGGCGATGTTGCTGGTGGCGGCACTGATTTGGTTCTTGTACCGCAGCCGCACCGGTTTGGTGCTGCGGGCCGTGGGCGAGTCGCCTTCTTCGGCGCACGCCTTGGGCTACCCTGTGCGCCGCATCCGTCTGGCCGCCGTGATGGCCGGGGGCGCTTTGTGCGGCTTGGCTGGCGCCTACATTTCGGTCAGCTACACCCCGCTGTGGGTCGAGGGCATGGTTGCCGGCAAGGGCTGGATTGCGCTGGCCTTGACCACCTTTGCCACTTGGCGGCCGGCACGGGTTTTGCTGGGCGCTTATCTGTTTGGCGGCGTGACCATGTTGCAGTTTCATTTGCAGGGCATCGGCGTGCAGGTGCCCAGCCAAATGCTGACCGCCTTGCCTTATATTGCGACCATCGTGGTGCTGGCCTTGATTTCCCGTAACCCCACATGGATTCGGGTGAACATGCCGGCTTCGCTTGGAAAACCCTTTTATCCCGGTTCATAATCCCATTTTCTCAACCCTGTAACCCTGTTAAACAACAAAAGGAACTGACATGACAGACCTCTCGAAACGCTCGATCGTCAAGATGGTGGCCCTGACCGCTGTGGCTGCTGCCGCGCTGGTCGGCTGTGGCAAGAAAGAAGAAGCGCCCAAGGCCGAAGCCCCAGCGGCTCCTGCCAAGGCTGAGCCTCTGAAAATCGCGTTCGCGTATGTCGGTCCTGTCGGTGACGGCGGTTGGACATTCGCCCACGACAACGGCCGCAAAGAAATTGAAAAAGCCTTCGGCGACAAAGTCGTCACCAGCTTTGTCGAAAAAGTGCCAGAAAGCGCTGACGCTGAGCGCGTGATCCGCGACATGGCCGCACAAGGCAACAAATTGATTTTCGGCACCACCTTCGGTTACATGGAGCCGATGCTCAAAGTGGCTGCGGACAACAAAGAGATCAAGTTTGAACACGCCACCGGCTACAAAACCGCCGAAAACATGCGCACCTACGACAGCCGCACTTATGAAGGCGCTTACATGGCGGGCGTGATCGCGGGCAAGATGACCAAGACCAACACCCTGGGTGTGGTGGCCTCGATCCCAATTCCTGAAGTTGTCCGTAACATCAACAGCTTCACCATGGGCGCCCAGTCGGTCAACCCCAAGGTCAAGACCAAAGTGGTGTGGGTGAACGAGTGGTTCAACCCACCAAAAGAAACCGAAGCCGCCACCTCCTTGATCAACGGTGGTGCTGACGTGTTGATGCAAAACACCGACTCTTCAGCCGTGTTGCAAACCGCCGAAAAAATGGGCAAGCGTGCCTTCGGTTGGGACTCTGACATGACCGCTTACGGCCCCAAGGCGCACTTGGGTTCTGCCGTGATCAACTGGGGTCCTTACTACGTCAAGGCCGTGGGTGAAGCCCTCGAAGGCAAGTGGTCCACTGGCCAAAGCTGGTGGGGCGTGAAAGAAGGCGCGATCGACATGGTCAATGTGGCCGCTGACGTGCCTGAAGACACCAAGAAAAAGATCGACGAGATCAAAGCAGGTTTGAAAGCCGGCACCTTCTCCATCTGGAAAGGCCCGATCGTGGACCAGTCCGGTAAAGAAATGCTGGCCAAAGACGCTGTCGCTGACGACAAATTCTTGGGCGGTGTGATGTTCTACGTCAAGGGCGTGGAAGGCAAGATCCCCGGCAAGTGATAACGGCCTCAGGTCGCGACTGACCTGATCGGTATCCCGCAAACCGCCTGGCGAAGGTCAGGCGGTTTTTTTATGCGGGCACGGGCTGACTGCCGCCGCGCCGCGGGCCTTCCGCATTAATATGGCGCATCCCATTCCCTTGGATTTCTCATGTTCAAAGTTCATGCCATCGCCCCTCAACGTTTGCCCGAACTGCTGCGGGTCATGCCCAAAGCCGAGTTGCACATCCACATCGAAGGCTCGCTCGAACCCGAGTTGATTTTTGCCTTGGCCCAGCGAAACGGCGTGCGCTTGCCTTATGCCAGCGTCGAGGCCTTGCGCAGTGCCTACGCCTTCACCAACTTGCAAAGCTTCTTGGACCTGTATTACGCCGGGGCCAGCGTGTTGTTGCACGAGCAAGATTTTTACGACATGGCATGGGCCTATTTTCAAAAGGCGGCGGCTGACCATGTGGTGCGGGCCGAGTTGTTTTTTGATCCGCAAACCCACACCGACCGCGGTGTGCCCATGGCCCATGTGATCGAGGGCCTGAGCCGCGCCTGCCGCGATGCACAAACACAACTCAACATCAGTGCCGATTTGATCTTGTGCTTCTTGCGCCACCTGTCTGAAGAGGCGGCTTTGGAGACCTTGGAGGCCGCCTTGCCTTGGCGCGATCGCTTCATTGGCGTGGGCCTCGATTCGAGCGAGGTGGGGCATCCCCCCGAAAAATTTGCCCGTGTCTTTGCCCGTGCCCGCGAATTGGGCTTGCATGTGGTGGCCCACGCCGGCGAAGAAGGCCCCCCAGCCTACATTTGGAGCGCCTTGGATGTGCTGAAAGTCGAGCGCATCGACCATGGCGTGCAAGCCATCCACGATGCCGCACTGATGAAGCGCTTGGCCGAAGAGCAAATGCCCCTCACGGTATGTCCGCTGTCCAACCTCAAGTTGTGCGTGTTCAAAACATTGGCCGATCACAACCTGGGCCAGATGTTGGACGCCGGCTTGTGCATCACCCTCAACTCGGACGATCCGGCCTACTTTGGGGGCTATCTGAATGACAACTACCTGCAGACCTTTGCTGCCCTGCACCTGAATGCCCAGCAGGCTTACAAACTCGCCGCCAACAGCATCGAAGCCAGCTTTGCACCAGAAGCCGACAAGCACCGTTGGATGCACGACTTGAAGCAGTGCTTTCAGGGGTTTTTCGAGCAAGACTGAATGCACGCCCGGGGTTGATAAAATCCCACCCCGAAGCCCGCTGCCCCGGCGGGCTTCTTTTTGTGTGTTTCGGGGCCATGTAGAGGACTACCATGTACAAAAACCTCGCAGCCACGCTCGTGGCCGCCTGCTTTTTTCTTCCCACCGCTCAGTCGCTGGCACAAACTTCCAGCGCTTCTTCCGAACCCTTCAAGGCCGGTTTTGTCTATGTTTCGCCCATCACCGAGGCGGGCTGGACCAAGCAGCACGATGAAGGTCGCAAAGCCGTTGAAAAGGCTTTGGGCAATCAGGTCAAGACCACGTTTGTGGCCGATGTGCCAGAAGGCGCTGACGCAGAGCGCGTGATTCGCGATCTGGCCCAGCAGGGCCATCAGATCATCTTCACGCCCAGCTTTGGTTACATGGAGCCCACGCTCAAGGTGGCCAAAGAGTTTCCCAATGTGAAGTTTGAATCGGTCACGGGGTTCAAGACCGCACCCAACGTCGCCGCCTCCAACGCGCGCTATTACGAAGGGCGTTACTTGGCTGGCATTGCTGCAGGTCGCATGACCCAGACCCACGTGGCGGGCTATGTGGCGGGCTTTCCGATTCCCGAGGTGCTGCAGGGCATCAACGCCTTTACTTTGGGCATGCGCTCGGTCAACCCCAAAGCCACCGTCAAGGTGATCTGGTTGAACGCGTGGTTTGATCCCCCGAAAGAGCGCGAAGCGGCCATGGCGCTGTTCAACCAAGATGTGGATGTGATCGCTTTTCACACCGGCTCGACCGCGGTGATGGCGGCCGCCCAAGAGCGCGGCAAGATGGCGGTGGCCTACCACTCTGACATGCGCAAGATCGGGCCCGATGCCCAAATCATTGCCGTCACCCACCAGTGGGGCGACTACTACACCGCACGCGTCAAAGCGGCCCGAGCCGGCACATGGACCTCAGGCAGTGTGTGGGGCGGCGTCAAGGACGGCATGATCCGCGTCGGCGACTTTGGACCGAAGGTGCCTAAAAAAGTACAAGACGACATCTTGGCCAAGCAAAAAGCCGTGGGCAGTGGGAAGTTGCGGCCCTTTGCGGGCCCTATCGTGGACAACGAAGGCCAGGTCATCGTGCCGGCGGGACAAAGCCTGAGCGATGCGCAGATTTTGGCCATGAATTACCTGGTCCAGGGCGTGGTGGGGCGCATCAACCGATGAGTCCCGGGGCGCAAAATCGCCCCTCGCGCCTGCCTCTAAAATAGCCGGATTGATTCAAAGGGACACCATGAGCATCAAGAGCGACAAATGGATCCGCCGCATGGCAGAGCAGCACGGCATGATCGAGCCGTTTGAGCCCGGTCAGATCCGTCAAAACGCGGCCGGTCAAAAAATCGTGAGCTACGGCACCAGCAGTTATGGCTACGACATCCGCTGTGCGCCCGAGTTCAAGGTGTTCACCAACATCTACAGCACGGTGGTCGATCCCAAAAACTTCGATGACCGCAGCTTTGTGGACATCGAAGGCGATGTTTGCATCATCCCGCCCAACAGTTTTGCGCTGGCTCGCACGGTTGAATACTTCCGCATTCCGCGCAATGTGCTGACCATTTGCTTGGGCAAAAGCACCTATGCGCGCTGCGGCATCATCGTCAACGTGACCCCTTTCGAGCCCGAGTGGGAGGGTTATGTGACCCTCGAATTCAGCAACACCACCCCCTTGCCGGCCAAAATTTACGCGGGCGAGGGCTGTGCCCAGGTCTTGTTCCTCGAGAGCGACGAGGTCTGCGAAACCAGCTACAAAGACCGTGGCGGCAAATACCAAGGGCAAGTGGGCGTGACCTTGCCCAAAACCTGAGGCTGAAAACCCGGTTTTTGGCCTATCTGCCCAAAATGCGACAATCACGGGTTAATGACCGACTCTTTTTCTAACTTATCGCTGGCCCCGACGCTGGCACGAGCCGTAGCCGAAATGGGCTACGAATCCATGACCCCCATTCAGGCCCAAGCCATCCCCGTGGTCTTGACGGGTCAGGATGTGATGGGCGCAGCCCAAACCGGCACTGGCAAAACGGCGGCTTTTTCGCTGCCTTTGCTGCAACGCCTGCTCAAACACGAAAACCCCTCCACCTCGCCAGCCCGTCACCCGGTGCGGGCCTTGGTGCTGTTGCCCACGCGCGAGTTGGCCGACCAAGTGGCGCAGCAAATCAAGCTCTACGCCAAGTACACCCAGTTGCGCAGTGCCGTGGTGTTTGGTGGCATGGACATGAAGCCGCAGACCCTCGAGCTGAAAAAAGGCGTGGAGATTTTGGTTGCCACACCCGGCCGTTTGCTCGACCACATCGAGGCTAAAAATGCGGTGCTGAACCAAGTGGAATATGTCGTGCTGGACGAAGCCGACCGCATGTTGGACATTGGCTTTTTGCCAGATTTGCAGCGCATCTTGAGCTTCTTGCCCAAGCAGCGCACGACCTTGTTGTTTTCGGCCACGTTCTCGCCTGAAATCAAGCGCTTGGCCGGCAGTTATTTACAAAACCCGATCACCATCGAGGTGGCCCGGCCCAACGAAACCGCCGCCACCGTTGAGCAACGCTTTTATGCCGCGCAAGACGATGACAAACGCCGGGTCATCCGCAAGGTGCTGACCGAGCGGGGCATCAAACAAGCCTTTATTTTTGTCAACAGCAAGCTCGGTTGCGGCCGATTGGCCCGCTCTTTAGAGCGCGAAGGCTTGCGCACCGCCGCCCTGCACGGCGACAAGAGCCAAGACGAGCGCCTCAAGGCACTTGAAGCCTTCAAGCAAGGCGAGGTGGATTTGCTGGTGTGTACCGATGTGGCGGCCCGCGGCCTGGACATCAAAGACGTGCCGGCGGTATTCAACTTCGACGTGCCCTTCAACGCCGAAGACTATGTGCACCGCATTGGCCGCACAGGCCGCGCCGGCGCTTCGGGCTTGGCAGTGACCTTGGTCAGCCCCTCCGACACGCGTTTGGTGGGCGACATTGAAAAGCTCATCAAGAAAAAATTGGATGTTGAAACCGTGCAACTGGACAGCCGTCCGCAAGCCTCGGAAGACCGTCCCCGTGGCCGTGCCTCAGAAGGTCGCCACCGTGAGCACGACCCGCGCGATGTGCTGGATGCGCCGCAAGAACGCCGGGGTGGCTTCCGACCCGTGCCAGTGAACCGCGACCCGTTTTTCCAAAAACCCTACGAGCCATCGGCCTCGGAGACCGCGCCCAGCTGGGAGCCCAGTGGCCCCAAAACGGTTCGCTCGGCGATCTCTGCCAACATCAAGCCCAAACGCAAGGTGGCCGCCTTGTTCAAGTCGGGCGAATAAGCCCCCTCACGTGGGGGGCGCCCCGGGCCTGTCAAAATTGGCAGATGCGCCATTTTCGTTTTCCTATTTCCACACCCCGGGCCTTCCCGCCCGTGACAGGCCCTTGTCCGGCCATTGCCGTTGACGTGGCGTCCACGTGGGCACCCCGCCTGGGAGGCACTTTGGGCCCCACCTTGGCGATCACCGCCACCCTGTTGTTGACCGCGCCCGGCTTGATGGCGCAAGAGCCCGCCAACGCCACCTCTGCGACATCTGCAACCTCCGGCTCAACCCCCCCGACAACGCCCGCCAGCAGCGTCCCCACCACCGATCTGGGGCAAATCGAAATTCGCGGCACGCGCAACACCGACACCGAACTGCGGCAAGAGTCCACCGCCTCGAAAATCGTGATCGGGCGCCAAGAAATAGAAAAGCAAGGCGATGCGACTTTGGGCGATGTGCTCAAGCGCCTGCCTGGCGTCACGGTGCAAGGCGCACCGGGGCGGGGCGGGGCCATCCGCATGCGCGGTTTGGGTGGCGGCTACACCCAAATCTTGTTGGACGGCGAGCGCATGCCGCCGGGTTTTTCGGTGGACTCTTTGACCCCTGAGCAAGTCGAGCGCATCGAGATCATGCGTGCGCCCACCGCCGAAACAGGCGCGCGGGCCATCGCAGGCACCATCAACATCGTCTTGCGCGAAGGCCAAAAAGCCAATCCCGATGACCTGAAAATCACCCGCAGTCAAGAGCACGGGCAAGGCTCCAACCAGCTCAGCTGGGTGCGCAACCTCAAGACCGAGCCCATGACCGGCACGGTCACCGTGTCGTTGATGGACAGTCGGCGCCCGGACGAAAGCGTGACCACCATCGATTCTGACTACCGTCCCGATCAAGAGCGCACCACCCAATCGGTGGGGCACCGCCAAGGGCTGCACGCCAACACCCGCTTGCAGTGGAAAGGCGAGCAGGGCAAGAGTCTGACCTTGACCCCCTTTGTGATTTATTCCGACTACGCCGCTCAAGGCCAAATCGATGCCCGGCCAATGTCTTCGGCCAACATCACCGACACCGCGCGCACCGACAACAAAAGCCGTTACACCTCGGCCCGCTTAAATGGCCAGTGGAGCCAGCGCCTGTCGGCCGATGACCGACTGGAGTTGCGGTTTGGGGGAGCCCATTCCACCTACGACCAGCGCATCGCGCAAACCGTGGTCACCAGCACCAATTTATTGTCCGCCGCCTTGGATGAGCAGCGTTTCACCGACCGCATGGCGAATGTGAGCGGCAAATGGACGCGCGTCTTGAACAACGGGCACCAGTGGGTCAGCGGTCTCGAGTACGAAGGGGTGCGGCGTTTGGAAGAAGCCAGCGCGGGCGCGGGCGATGAGAGTGGCGACTTGCAAGCCCGAACCGCGCGTTGGGCGGCTTACACCCAAGACGAGTTCAAGATCAATGCCAAATGGTCGGCCTATGCCGGCATTCGCTTTGAGAGCATCTTGACCGAAGGCGAAGTGAGCGATGTGATGAAGCGCAACAAAAGCCAGGTCTGGACCCCGCTGCTGCATGCGATGTGGAAGCCCGACCCCGCCAAGCGCGACCAAATTCGCATGAGCCTGACCCGGAGCTACAAAACCCCCACGCTGTACAACTTGGTGGCACCTTTGCGCTATTCGCGAGACTACCCCACGACAGCGGGTAACGTGCCCACGCAGCCCGATCGCAAAGGCAATCCCGAGTTGCTGCCCGAGTTGGCCACTGGCATCGATCTCGGGTTTGAGCGCTATTTGGCGGGTGGCGGCGTGCTCAGTGCCAACGTTTTTCACCGCCACATCAACGACCTGATTCGTTACCAAACCCGCTTGCAATCGGTGACGTGGTCAACTTCACAACGTTGGGTGTCAACGCCTTTGAATGTGGGCGATGCCATCACCCAAGGCATCGAACTCGAGGCCAAATTTCGCCTGAACCAAGCGTGGGCCGAGGCCTTGCCGGTGGACATTCGCAGCAACATCAGCTTCTTCCGGTCCAAGGTGAAAGACGTGCCGGGCCCCGACAACCGGCTTGACCAACAGCCCGACATGACGGCCAATCTGGGCGGGGATTACCGCTTGCGCGGCCTGCCCTTGACGCTGGGGGGCAATGTCAACTGGAACCCCGATTACGACACCCGACGCAGTGCAGATCAGTGGTCTTACCAAGGTATCAAGCGGGTGGTGGATGTCTATGGGGTCTGGCGCGTGTCGGCCGCCACGGGACTGCGTTTGTCGGTGAGCAACCTGCTGCCACGCAACTACCAGACGCGCACCACATTCAACAGCGGGGGTTCGAGTGAGACTTCCCAAACCGCAGATAAAAATTGGCGCAACATCCAATTGCGCCTCGAGATGAAAATTTAAGCAAGGAGACTTCGATGGCCCCGAAAGACGCTGCCTGGCACGACCGCATGTACAACAACCGGGCCTTGGTGCCGAACTTTGCCGATCATTTCGCGCACTGGACCCAAGCCTCAGTGCAAGCCCGTGAGCGCTTGAACCCCTTGCTCGATGTGCGCTATGGCGAGGGGCCCAACGAAACCTTGGATATTTTTCCGGCCCAGCAAGCAAATGCCCCCGTGGTGATCTTCATTCACGGCGGCTACTGGCGCAGTTTGGACAAAGCCGACCATTCTTTTGTGGCCCCGGCCTTGCATGACATGGGCGCCTGCACGGTGGTGGTCAATTACGCCCTGTGCCCGGGCACCGAAGCCCAGCCCGTCACCGTGCCCGACATCGCGCTGCAAATGGCCAAAGCCACGGCGTGGGTTTGGCGGCACATTGCCGAGCACGGCGGTGACCCCCGCAACATCAGCGTGATCGGGCACTCGGCGGGCGGACATTTGGTGGCCATGTTGTTGGCCTGCGATTGGAAAAAAGTGGGCTCCGATTTACCGCAAGGGCTGGTGCGCAAAGCCTTGTCCATTTCGGGTCTGTTTGATTTAGAGCCCGTGCGCCAAACACCGTTTGTTCAAGGCGATTTGCGCCTCACGCCGCAGCACGTGCGCAAGGCCAGCCCGGCCCTCTGGTCACGCCCTCGCCAAGGGGTGTTGTACACGGTGGTGGGTGGTGATGAAAGTGCCGAATTTTTGCGGCACAACCAACTCATTCGGCAGGCCTGGGGTGCCCAGACGGTACCGGTGTGCGAGGCCCTGCCGGGCTTGAACCATTTCAGTGTGGTGACCGATCTGACCCGGCCGGGCAGTCGCCTGCACCAGTTGTGCCAACAACTGATCCTGGCCTGATTCGGTCTGAAGCAGCCGGATCAGGCCGGATCAGGCCAACAAATACCGCTCGACCAGCAGCGACCAAAACGCCGAGCCAATGGCCACGTTTTTGTCGTTAAAGTCGTAACCCGGGTTGTGCACCATGCAGGCGCCGTGGCCATCGCCTGAGCCATCGCCGTTGCCAATCAGCACATAGCTGCCCGGCACTTCTTCGAGCATGAAGGCAAAGTCTTCGCTGCCATTGAGCGCACGGCCTTGGCGCACCACACGTTCGGGGCCCACCAACTCTTCGGCCACGGCCCGTGCAAATTCGGTCTCTGCCCAGTGGTTCACCAGCACGGGATAGCCGCGTTGGTAATCGATCTCGGCGGTCACGCCATAACTTTTCGCTTGGGCTTGAACCAACTCGCAGATGCGTTGCTCAAGCAAGCTGCGCACCTCGCGGTCGAGCGAGCGCACGCTCAAACGCAGGGTGGCGGTTTGGGGGATCACGTTGTTGGCGACCCCGGCATTGAAGGCGCCCACCGTGATGATGGCCATATGTTGCGGGTCGATGTTGCGCGCCACAATGCTTTGCAGCCCCATGACAATCGCCGAGCCCGCCACCACCGGGTCAATGGCCAAGTGGGGCATGGCCCCGTGCCCGCCTTTGCCGTGCAGGGTGATGGTCACGTTGTCTGAAGAGGCCATGGCCGAGCCATCGCGCAGCACCAAGTGCCCTTGCGGTTGCCCCGGCATGTTGTGCATGGCAAAGATGGCATCGCATGGGAATTGCTTAAACAGGCCGTCTTCCATCATTTTTTTCGCGCCGCCCAGACCTTCTTCGGCAGGTTGAAAAATCACATTCAGCGTGCCCGAAAAACGACCGTGCTGGGCCAGATGTTTGGCCGCCGCCAGCAGCATGGCGGTGTGCCCATCGTGGCCGCAAGCGTGCATGATGCCTGCGTTGCAGCTGGCGTAAGGCAAGCCCGTGGCTTCGTCGATGGGCAATGCATCCATGTCTGCCCGAATGCCGATACGGCGTTCGCCAGTGCCTTTTTTCAGTTGACCCACCAGGCCCGTGCCGCCCAAACCGCGCGTCACCTGATAGCCCCAAGCGCTCAGTTGTTCGGCCACCAAATCGCTGGTGCGGTATTCCTTGTAGCCCATCTCCGGGTGCCGGTGAATGTCACGGCGAACCGCAATGAAGGTCTCGGCTTCGGCTTGCAAGGCCTGCAATTTGTAGTGCAAAAAAGCATCGCTGGGGGCGTTCATGGGCAGTCCCTCGGGCTTATTGAGGTTGCAGGTTGATCGACTTGGCAATGGCGCGGTAGCGCTCAATTTCGGATTGGTAAACCCGTGCCAATTCGCTAGGCGTGCGTGAGGGCAAGACCACATTGCCGGTGCTTTCCAGGGCTTTGCGGTTATCAGGCATTTCTACGGCCGCATAAAACGCTTTGTTCAAGCTGTTGACCACGGCATCGGGGGTGTTTTTGGGCACTTGCACACCGGCCCAGATGTCAAATTCCATCGATTCCAAGCCTTTCATGGCGGCCATGGCAGGGAACTGCTTGAACAAAGGGTGGGGCGTTTTGGAGGTCACCGCCAAGCCTTGGATCTTGCCGTCAATGAGGGTTTGCGGGATAGAGCCGGCCATGGGCAAAAAGGCCATGTCAATTTGGCCGCCCATCAGGTCGGTCAGCAAGGGCGCGATGCCTTTGTAGGGCACGTGCAGCGTCTGCACTTTGGTCAGTTGTGTGAACTTCTCGCCAATCAGGTGGTACAGCGAGCCGGGGCCCACGCTGCCATAGCTCAAGGGCGTGTTGGGGTTTTTGCGGGCCAAAGCCAACAGCTCATCGACGGTTTTGACATTCAGCGAATTGCGCACCGCCAAGATGGTGTTGGTGGTGGCAAATTGGGCGACCAGCTTGAAGTCTTCAGACTTGTACTTCACGCCTTGAATGGCCATCGGGGCCAACACCAATTCCATTGGGCTGCCCAAGCTCAAGGTGTAGCCATCGGCTGGAGCGTTCAGCACTTTGCTCAAGCCAATCGAGCCACCTGCGCCACCCAAGTTTTCAATGATCATGGTCTGGCCCAGTTTGGCCGCGGCATCGGGTTGGAGCTTGCGGGCAAAAAAGTCAGACGGGCCCCCTGCGGGGTAAGGCACCACCAAGCTGATGGTTTTGTTGGGGT
>JACCEC012922396.1_pt1 | contig 22915 bp, 20 predicted proteins | sample 7450121 | NCBI WGS metagenome assembly JACCEC01 (sample SAMN15323455, study PRJNA562643) | freshwater metagenome | isolation source: river surface water | place: USA:Blue River Watershed | collected 2017-08-18 | reverse complement strand
TCGCGTTGATGCGAGGACGCCATTCGATAAAGTCATATATCTTACGTGACAAAAAAAGTAATATAGTTCGAAATACGCATCGCCGCATTCTACCTGGCGGATCGCCCAAGCTGCTTGCGGTACCGCTTATATTTGTCGCCGACCTTCGTTAACAGAGCTGCGAGACGGCGCGCCGACGTTGCGTCGAGCTTCATACAAGGCACATCCGCGGGCGAGATCCAGCCGACATTCGACACCTCGTTGGACGGATTTGTCGCATCGACGCAGCCGGCGTCATGTGCTTCTTTTGTGTCCTCGGGCGCCGCTAGTTCAGCGAAGAAATATGTGTTCTTGTATTTGACTTTGTAATCGGTATAGCATTCCTTGTACGGGTTCATATGATAGAGCACTTGAATCTGCGACAAGGCGACGCCCGTTTCCTCACCGAGCTCGCGCAGCGCCGCGTTGAGGTCCTGCTCACGCTCTTTTTTGCGGCCGCGCGGAAATTCCCACGGAGTATCGGCGGTATATGTGCTGCTTTTCATCAGCGAATTCAGTAGTTTGCCGTTGTCGTACATAAAGGAACGCTCAAACTTCTGCTTCTTTCGATGAAATGTGTCAGCCTTTCGCCGCACTGTATAGTCGTTTTCATTGTGCAAACGGTACCACATCTGCGAGAAATTCATGCTCATGATGTCTTTTTTCTCATAAAACGACATGTTATCAAACAGCTTGATGATGCTCTGCGGCGTATCGACACTGTATTTGCCGTTCAGGAATTCCGCAAAATGATATGTGGTGTTCTTTTTCACCATAAGATATTCGTACTTGCTCGTTTTCGCATTCTTACGAATGCAAATGATCCCATATGACTGCTTCGACATCCTTTCGATTAACCAATCGCAAATGTTTAAGAAAAAAATAGACAGGAGAGCAGAAGACGGAAATGGAGATGAACGGAGATGAGCGGAGAAAAGAGATAAGCGGCAGATTTAGCCGACAATCTGTGAGTAGTTTTTCCAATCGGGAAATTTATGAGACATGCCGAATTGAATCATGCTCAGATAAACAAGGACATCGTGCATGAGCTGCGCTTCACGTGTCCGCAGCTCTTGTGTGTAATCGCTGTTTTTTGTGTTCGCGAGGTCCTCGATTAGCGTGTCTCTGTTGCCTACATGCCGATAACTGCCTTTTTTGTTGCGAGAATAGATCCACGACCCGTAAGTAAAATTGCGAAAGTTGTTCTTCGGCTCCTTAAGTTGCAGCTGTTTATAGTCAGCGTTTTCGTGATGAAACGAACATTTGCCGTGCTTCAGCAGGTTTTTGCACTTGCTGCCGTATGTGCATGCGGCCGTCGACAACTTGTCTTGAGAAAGATTACCGATGTTGCCGCTGATAATGTAGCCGTTCAGCTGCATCGCGAACTGATTTGTCGCCGCAATATAGTACAAATTCACGCGAGACGGTATTTCTTTTTCGTCATTTACAATCGACACAGGCAGCGAGAGCCCCGGCACGACCTCTTTTTTTGCATCGCATGCACCGATGAGGCATCCGTGTTCGCCGGGATAAGGGTATGGATCGATAAACGCATGAAATTTCTTGCTCTTCAGATAGAGCACTTGGTTCACAATATTGGCGATGTCAGCGAGGCGCCGCGATATGATTTGAATGGTCTTGATGATACTTTGCAACTGCGCGGCTTTTTCCTCTAGGTACTTCGTGGATACACCGAGGTTTTTTTCTCGCACAGTTGTTAAAATTTCTTCTCCTAAGTATAGGTAATCCTCAATAAGTTTCTTATCCATGGCGCTACTCTTCCTCAACACCAACACGACATACAATGGCGACAGTGATACGCTGGACGCAAAGAGCTGTGATATGTCCAATCATAGACTTGTTCAGGTCTCTTTATGTCGATATAACACGTTTCACGACGGGTACACATTTAGTCTCGAAAGCAATTTTTCAAGAATTATTGACACGAGTATTGCGGAAAGCGCCGTTGCAAAGATGACCGTTTCGCTCGCGGCGAGTCCGCCCGCGGACAAAAAAGATGTTCCCGCGATCGCGCTTGTGGCGAGCGACACAGTGCTTTGCATGGACAAAAAGGTTTCTTATATTCTCAAGCAGGATGGCAAAATCGACAACTACGACATTCACAAACTCGATCAAAAGCTGCTTGACAACGTCGGCGGAACACCCGCGGAAGTACTGCCGATCGTCATCGCAGAGCTGAAAGCGGCCGGTGTCGTTATTGGCTTTAACGTTGCGTATCATATGGCGGCGCTGCGGTACGAGGCCGGACTATTGTCGCTGGAATTTCCCGAAGTGCCGATGCTATGCTTGTCGACAATTTGTCGAGAGTTGTCGGCGAGCCCACTGCCGCGCTCAGAAATTTCGTATGTGTACGGCGATTATGCATGCAGCGACTTCAGCGAGGCAACCTCAAACTGTTATGTCGCGGCGAATATTTTCTTCAAAATGGTGTCGCGACGCCAGATCAACTTCGTGTAAAGGCCGTGCATTCATATTAAACATAAGAATTTAATTTCTAAATTGGGAGGGACACCGTCCCTTTAAACATATTCCAGCGGAGCCTTTGAAAAATTGAATAATATACGCTGATATTACCAATGGACACCATTCGCATTTTACCCGCAGAAGATGCGCCGGTGGCGGCGAATGCACTGGTAGCGCCAGTGCCCGATGAAAAGACAGTCGCACCGCCCGCAGAGCCGCCGCGCCATATTAACATTATGTTTATCGATGCCAATTTCTGCAACGGCAGGATTTCGGAAATTGCGTATGCCGTTATCACGTCGAACACGGGCGCAAATGGCGTCAAAAAAACAGATGTGATTCTCAATGATGTTCTCGAGCGCACCGGTTACAAGTATGAAACGGACTCAGTCGTCGTTATTAATCCGAACGGCTTTGTGTCAAACGCGCCCGGTCATGAGTTCGGCGCGAACATCGAGGACATAATCAAGGACATGAACGCGCTGATGGCGCAATGTCATCATGTCTTTGTGCCGGAAGAAATTGTGTTCACAAAAATTAAGGACGAAATTCAACTATTGATCACTGCCAAGGTACTCACGGCGATCGACGTTTTGCCGTTCAACATCATTCAGAAGAGTTCCTTTACTAGCCGCGCGCGTGATATGGTCGAAGCAGTTGGCATGCGCGTCGTGACAAGAGGCCCAGTCAGTCTTATTGACATGTACCAAAACCTCTTCGGCGAACAAATCAAAGCATACAACATTCAAGTGTCTCTCGACGCCCTTGACCTTTCGCGGCAACTCAATAAGATGGCGAGCTGCTTTCTGCATTTGATACAAAACGGCGGCGTAATCTACCTAAACGAAGATGAAGTGTTGTGAAAAAAAATTGCGCTCTCGCAATTTTAATCATGCCACTTCTAAGTTTTCAAAGATCTTATTTTTTATGCCGTGATATTCCAGCCACAACATCACAACAAATAAGTCATTCAGCCCGTACATGAGCATGGTGCGAATGTCGCTGATTCCGATTTTGCTTACGCCGAAGTTGAACGAGGACGGATTGCCGAAGTCTACGATTTGCCCGCATCTGCCCGGATAGCCGACCTTAATCATTGTTTCTCCATCGTGCGCAAAAAAGCATTCCTGCCGATTAGAGTAGCCGCTGCGCTTACACAGTTCCTTCGAGCCGAAACGGCACCTTATTGAGCGCGCCTTATTCGTTGTTTTGTTGTCGATGATGTTAACATACGGCACTTTTGCATAGTTGCGGTGGCCAAGACAAAAGTAAACGCCGCCGTTGTAATAGCGAAATGACTCTTCAAACGCGAGTTCATTCACATGGAGCATCGTCAGATTCGAGTTGTACGGCTGAATATATGTGACCGCGCGCCGCGGTTCGTCGATGTGGTTCAGCATTTTGATCGCTTTCTTTTTTGGCGCCGGCGGCTTATCAACAAATCTCTTGTCTTTGTACACGAGAATACCGTTGCCGCTGCCACTCGCATGGACGTATTCGCTCTTTGTGTCGTCGACCTGAATACTCGACGCGATGTTTTCCGTCAGCTCGACCGTGTCCTTGATGATACTTTCGAGCGTATTGATGTGTAGGCGAAAGGCGTCAAGCAGCAGCCGCATTTTTTGCGCTGTTTCTTTGCCATCCGCGACCATGTCTTTGCCGATCGGCTTTGTTCGAAAATTGATATTTTCATGTATAACATTCATCATCGCCTTGTTAACATTGTTCATCGCTTCATCGATGGACATCTCGATCGACAATATTGCCTTAAACACCAGCAACGTACAATTGAATAATTAGCGCCGATATAGTATCGGAAGTCTTACTTTAAGATGACTGACACAAAGACGCCCGCCGACTCTGTACTTACATACGCGCGACAAATTCTCTCAAAATATATCAGCGCCAACAATGACCCCTCTACAAACTACAAACAGCGATCGCCGGAATGGTACGAAAAGCGCAGTAGATCGTTCGGCGGTAGCGAGCTGGCGGCGCTAATGGGGCAAAACCAATACAAGAAAGCCCATGCGCTCATCATTGAGAAGGTACGCGGGTCGAACTTTACGGGCTCGATCGCGACGAGATGGGGCGTGTTATTTGAAAACGTTACGAAGATATGGACAGAAAAGGTGCTGCGTATGGAGGAAGCAATCGAAGAAATGCCAAGTGTCAACGGCTTCACCGAGGGCCAGCATTTCAGTCCGGACGGTCTAGGCATTGTTCGGCTTAAGAATATCGACAATGAAAAAGAGTGGTACATCGTCCTCTTTGAATTCAAGGCGCCGTTTTCGACGATTCCCGATGGTTATGTTCCTAAACAATATGTGCCGCAGCTGCAAGCCGGCCTGCATAGTATCAATGTCGCGCATCTTGCGATTTTTGTCAACAACATGTACCGTCTATGCACGCTCGCAACACTAGATTTTACGCCGATGTGTATGCGACGCCCGAAGGATCCTAGCTGCATAAAATGTCTGTCATGCGGCATCATCTTGTTGTCCGTCGAACAAGAGCGAATCTCACTATACAACGCACACGCGACGGGTACCGAGTATGTTGCTGGCTTCAAAGATATCGACTTTGACATCTTCGCGACCGATGCACCCGCGGACTTTTCCAGTGACGACCTCGCGCCGCGTGTCTTCGAACTGTTCGAGCGTGGTGATATTATTGCGGATTTCACAACGGTTTATCTCGGCGCCGGCGTCAAGAAGCTCGACCTCGTCGAAGAGCACGGAATTGAGTTCGACGAGAAAGAGTTCAACGCCTGTCCGCTCGATGATGCCAAGAAAAAAATGGAAGAGTTTTCTGCCAAATGTACTGCGGAAAAGAAAAAATTCATTGGCTTTATTCCATGGAAGCTTATGATGTCGGATGTCCTCATTGAAACAAGAGAGGATGGTTGGAAAGAAAAGGTTGAGCCGCTGATCAAAGATGGGCTGCGCGAAATTGCGCGCCTGCGAGAAGAGTCCAACAACGCATACCAAGTCGTAGAGAACGATGTCGAATTAGATGATATTGACTTTTGAGCATCGTTATTCATCAACGGCTTATTGTTATTCATCAACAACAACGACACTCTCATCGTCGCTGCCCGCATTGCTGATTTCCGCCTCATCATCGGTCTTCGGCTCATTATCGTCAAGAATATAGAGCGCCTCTGCATCGACGGCGTCTTTTTTGTCTTCTTCTTTTTCAACAACACTGTCTGCATCACTTTCGTCGCCGTCGTCGTCTTTTTTGTCTTCTTCCAGCTGCGCGACGCGCTTCAAGTTGGCACGCGCATTGTTCGAAGAGACGATTTTGTACAGCTTGACAAGGCCTGTGCCCGCGCTGACCGCGTCAATTTCAATAACATCGCCGATTTGCGCGCCGATCCAAATGCATTGCGGGTCGTTTTCGCGAATCTGCGCGAGACCGGTCAGCCGCGTCATCAGTCCCTCGTTCAGCAAATGGTTCACTTCTTTTTTGTCCATCACGCGGTGCGGATAGCAGTGAGGACCATTTGGAATTTCCATCGCGAATATGTGGTGCCCGTATGTCGATATGTTTAAATGATTGAATTTCGGAGCGAGTTTCGCCACAATGTTCGCGATCACGTGCAGCGACACGATGATAACGTCCGATATTTGCTTCACGGAGTTGAGCAAGCCTCTTATCTCTGCGGCCTTGTATGCTTTGCTATTCAGCAACATAAACATGACAACAGGCTTTTCGCGCCGCTTGTCGACGCAATCAATACGAATAACATCGTGAATACTGCTCGCCTTGTGAAACTCTGTCTCTGTCATAACGGTGCCGACCTCATATCCTCTCCATTTCGTGGCGAATTTTATCATGTTGTCGTATTGAACATATTTTAGTTCCATTGCGGCCGTGGTCTTGTTTAGTACAGGTGTATATTAGCTCAACGTTATCTTTAAGTGCAAATTTCAATATTCTGAGGGCTGCCGCCCTCGGACCCGCTTGTGTTTAAAGAGATATTCGACAGACCGCTGAGGGCGAATCGTCAATGGTTCATTCACGAAAATCAAACGGCATCAGTATTCAAGTTGCCGCGAGAGATATCTCTCCGCAACATGATAGATGTTGTCGATGATCTTTGCGCTGTTCAGATAGTACTTCTCGTACAGCTCGCAATATGGGAGCATCTTCTTTCGAATAAGCATGATGTTATCCATGTACCAGCGAATAATTTTCAGCTTCAACCGCGCAAATTCATGGTTCTCAATGTTGGTTCGCTGCTTCTTGTCGGCCTCCTCGTACTCTGCGAGAAGATCTTTCGGCTCTTCCGGCAGCTTATAATCAACATGGATCTCTGGTCGCTGTATTTTCTCCTTGATGATTTCCTTAATTTCATCCGCGAGCTTGTCATAATCAATGACTTCGAATGAAGGATTTATCAACAAGATCGCCTTCAAAAAGGCACGCAAGGGAAATTTCAGCAGCGATACAAGGCGCGCGCTCGCCTGCTTATGGCAGAATCCATCGTACTTAAAGGCACGAATCGCGTCTTTCAGTTCAGTCGTCGCGTCCTTCAGCTCAGTTCCGTCGTCAATATCCCACTCGATTTTATCCTCATCATCGTCGCTTTCCTTGTTAAAGAAAAATAGCATTGTTGAACTAGTTGGGTCATCCATGCTCGCGTTGATTTCTTCCCACTTGTCCTTAAGCCGCTCGATGTCAACGGTCGCGGACTTTAGTTTTTTGGCAGCGATATATTCGTTGCGCAGATGAATGTATTTCGTGATGATGTACTCGAAGTGATGCTTCATCACGTTGAAAAGTAAGAAGATTGACATAGACTTCGACTCAAAAATCGTGAACTGCTTGATCATACAGTAGATGTGCTGCTCTGGTTCGAGGTGGTAAATTGATTTGAGGATGGTTATGATGGATGTTTGCACGATATTTGCATTGCGAATGTCGAGCAGTTCGGACACTTTTTTGATGACGAAGTCATAGTCAAAGCTTTCATTGAGCTGTTCCGCAAAGATATTCCATTCGATCAGCGAATTCCGCATCATATACTTGAAGCGCTCGGGGCCTTCGTATGTGTTTTTCATATCTTCGATGCCATATTTTTGCAAATCAAAAGACATTCTTATAATATACAAGGCGGGTCGCCTTATATAATAGTGCGCGTAAAATCGCGTAGTGATTTTCGAAATCACTCGGTGTTCAATTAGAAAAAAGAAATTCGGGGGGTCAGGATGCAACCCAGCGAAATAGTCAAACAAATTCTCAATAACAACAATGAGTGTGACTATAAGGGGACGTTCGATAAGAACGTAGATTCTTGTATTCCGGACCTTTATATTAACAAGATTAAGTCGACCGTTCTCAAAGATACCGACCATACAGGGGCCGCGCACGGACACAAATCGAAGAAGGACATTGTTGAAAAGGCAAAGAAGAAGCTCGGCTGCGACTCCGAGAGCTGCGTTATTGTAAAAACCGCAGACAAACTTGGCATCGGCGATGTCACCGCGTTCCTTCAGAAGTACTTCAAGCCGCATGGGCCGCATAACAGCTTCGGTCTATTGTCGAATGTCAACATCGATGAAATGCTGAAGAAGCTATCGGAACAGTTCCCGACGAGAAAGTTCCTACATATTCCGTACCAAATGCGCGACTTCGACGCGGTAAAAAGCGAACTGGCAACCGTCAACATCGCGAATGAATTCGCAAACGGCCACAGAACATTCGGCGTCGTGCTCAACACAGATGTCTCAACGGGCGGCGGCATCCATTGGTTTTGTTTGTTCGGCGAAAAACGCGGCGACAACATTCAACTGGAGTACTTCAATTCAAGCGGCCGGCCGCCTCTCGAGGAGGTGCAAATATTGCTCAATCGTATGAAATCGTCTGTAGAACAAAAATGGAACACCAAAATCTACTATTCAACCGGCATCAACTTTCAGCAAGACAACCATTCATGCGGCGTGTATTGTGTCGCGTACATTTGGTTTCGGCTGCTCGGTATCCCCGCGCAATGGTTTCGGGCGGAAAATTTCAACGACGGATTGATGCATGCTATGCGAAAATACGTTTTCAGATGGACGAAATAACTTCCTGGAGGGACTGTGTTCCACTGCGCTGTGGTTTTCTTTTTCCTTAGAAATTAGACACATAATGGTGTATAGCAAAAAGTGCATTACAATGTCGGGCGCATTTGCCGGTGCGGTTGCTGTCGCTGCGGGCGCTGAAGACGCGAATGTAAATGCGGATGCGAACGCAAACACAAACGATGACGTAAAGGAAGTAAAGGCGGCGCCTGAACCCGCGCCGCTTTCCGATGAAGATATTGCGAAATGCCGGCTTCGCTCGAAGGGCGTGCCCGACGCGGTCAAGGAAAAGATCTTCGTTGCGGTGTACAAAGACCTACAGGGACTGTTGAAACTGGCTTCGCAGCATATCAGCGCACAGCGCGAGGTCAATGTGCGCGCAAAATCCGACATCGAGCACATCGGCAGATTGCTAAAGTTGATCCAAAACGATGAGATTTTCTATCGATTGTATCCCAAAATCTGGGCGCATCGACAGCAGATCATGGAGAAAAACGGCAAATTCTTTGTCGATCACGATTACAGTAAGCTTGTGAAAGAGGATGGCAAGAAGGGAATGATTCTCAACATCATCGGAATTATCAAGCACGAGTATAACTTCCTTACGGAAACCGATCGCGAGAGTCTATGGCAATATATGACGCAAATCCTGCACAACGTCGCCACCTTTCTCGACGCCGTTAACAAGTCGAAGAAGACATAACATCGCGCGTCAATGTTAAGATTTGTTTGTATTTTTTGTCTTTAAATATACTACCTCCTGCATATGTAAGCGCATGATTTCTCAAGATGGCTGCCAAACTTAAGAAGATTCGCCATGTGCTCGGCAAAAAAGAAAATGCAAACATGCAACAAGCGATGTCGCAGATGATGGGCGCCGCCGATGCCGAGGTCGAAATCATAGTTCCGAAGTTCAAAGAGATCACCGATCAAAGCGTGAAGGTCATGAAAATCCTGACGACATTCGCGACTTTCACGAGTCTGCGCCGCGACTTCGCCGAAATCAGCGGTTCTCTCGACGAAATTCTGAAGTTCGCGACGACGCTGAAGGACTCACTTGACAAATACACGAAGTATTCTGAGGCAAAACTATATTCGATGAACCAAGAGCGGCTCAATGTGATCTACAAAGATCTGAAGAACAATGCTCAAATTAAGATGCTCATCACTGTCGCGGGCGAGATTAAGACGTGGTGCCCGAATATTGCCGAAGAAGAAAAGCTGGATATGTCGTTTGTGCTGCGCAGCGTCGGGGCAGTCTGCCCATTCTCGTTTTCGTCGTTGGAACTCGGCTATATTTGGAGGAAGCGCGGCACGACTGATGCCGTCAAGAAGTATATTATGATGGTGATTCACAAGGTGTATCGTGCTATTCTCGAGATCTACAATCAAATCACATCGCCGGACATCGACACGGAACAGATGTCGGCGTGTGTCTTCGACGCGCTTTCGATGCTCGGCAACGTTCCCGAGCTGAAGGGCTGCAAGAAAGCTTTCATGGAAATCCAGAAACATACAGTGCTGTTCAAGTCTAATTTCGGATCGTACTACAAAGATGCAGTGGTTTCAAACAATTCGAACCTCATTATCGAGCGGTATCTTATGGATGTCAGTGCCTCATCGAAGGACACAGCGATTCTCTCGCAGCTCGGCAAGGTCATCGCATATGTGCGCCGACAGACAAAGGCACGCGGCGGCATGACAAAGGAGAACGCAGCCACGTTCAGTATGCTTGAAAGTAACCTGGGGCTCGCCGCTGCCGAAGACGATGAAAAGGACGATACCGATGTCGACGCGGCCGCAGGTGTGACAATCACGCCTCCGGATGATACGACGGCGCCCGGAAATATCGTCAATGATGTGCTCGATAAGTTTCTTGAGGCGCCCGCCGACGACACTGATGAGAAAGAAGTTGTCGTTGAGCGTCACGAGAATCCGTTTTGGAAGCCCGATTTCAATGTGCCGAAACTGATCTTTGTGTAGACATCGCAATAATTATAAGCTTATTTTTGTTTACGATTTTGTTTGCGCAATCTATATACCCGGACACACGAGTAGATAAGGATGTTCGGCGAGTTAAATGGACGAAATCTTATCATTTTTATAATTATTATTGTGGTTGTGTTTTGCGCAATTGCGTTCAGCGCGGGACTTACGGCCGCAGTCATTAGCGGCGTCATCGGTACGCTGGTGTTTTATGTGCTACAACAGCGCGATGGCATGGTTGCAGCGAAGACAGACAAAGAAAAACCCCTTGCAGAAAAGAGCGCCTCTGACCTGATTCGCGAAATTAACGCTGAGGCGAGCAGCCGCGAGAAAGAACCTACCGACGATATGATGATTTCCGAGCCGCTACAATACATCATGAGGACGGACGGATTTACGGGCGGACTTTCTGATGGTACAATTACAGATGTGACACTTGGATACGACAACGATATGACGCGCGACGCGAACGCAACCGGAATTTTCACGGATCACGCGCAAAACACAATGTCGCCGCAGCAGATTCGGCAGCAGCTGATGAAGGACTCGCCGTACCTAAGCGGCGTGTTGTCGCCGTTCAGCAAGCACGCCGAAGGCATGGAGAGCGATCCGGCCGCCGAATCGTCTGCGGTGGGTAAGTCTGTAAGCAGCGAAACCGGCTCCGACAGCATCGAAGAAGACCCCGGCGCAGACATGCGTGGTAAGTATCTCAAAGGATACATGTATGGACCTACGCCCGATGCGAAGAGACCGATGCAATTCGATAGCGAAAACTACAAGCGGTACATTGCGGGAATCAGCGCCGCCGCGAATCCGCGGTTGCAATATCCCAGCAAGACCGGCGGCTACAGCGGCGGTTACGAAAAAAAGAAGCCATTTGATAAGGATTTCTGGGACACGAATGTGGACTTGCGAAGCATCCAGGCGAATATGGGCGGCAGTGGCGACAATCAGATCTACAACCGCATGAAATATGTGGGTATGCAGGCGAGAATCGCAGCCGATGCACGCGCAAGTATGAATCGATATACCTTCCAACCGTATTACGATGAGGAATTGCGCACAAAAGAGAACCAGATCTGGTGGGAAAACGACGCTCTCGAGGAAGTGTTTTGATTTCTTGTATGCCCAACAAGAAATATTAGTAGCTCAACGAAAACATTCTTGTATGCTCAACAAGAAATATTAGTTGCTCATATACAACGCGAAGACGTTCTCGGACGGTGCCTTCAGCCGGTCGGCCGCTTTAATTTTTTTGGTTTTCTTGCAGATCTTATAACTGCAACACACATCTTCGGCGAAACCCGACGAGGCAAAATTAGACAAGCCCTGTCGAATACCGTCCGACGACACATAGAAGCTGTTATCGCACGTGACGAATCCGAATAAATTTGCGGTGTCGAGGCGCCATCTCGAGGACATACTCAGATATTTGCACAGTGTGCTTCTTTCGTTGTTCGAAAGCGGGACGGTAAATCCGCGCTGTACTGTTTTGAGAAGAGTATCAGCGGGAATCTTATTTGATGAAAACCATTTGTAGTTGTCGCCGACGCCTGTCACGAGGGCTGAAAAGCACGACCGCGTAATATAAACTTCATGGCTATCGTAATACATGCGCACGTTGGGAAAGTGAAAGTCGCGTACCAGCTTGATCGGATGGCGATCCGTCATGAAAATCTCAACGGGGCGCATCGTCGCAGTGCCGTAAATGGCGTATCTGTAACTGGAAATCGTCAGAATTTTACGAATATGCAGCGAGCCGAGACCCTTGCGCTTAGCGTTCAGCCGCATCCGAATGTAGATTTGCATGACGTAGCTGTCGAAAATGGCCCGATCCTTTGTGTGAATCGCGAGATCGATATCCGAGAGAACATTGTATGCGGCCGCTGCTTTGGCGTCGGCCGGTGCGATCGGCGGCAACCGCTGTCGAAACAAATTGTCTTCTTCGTCTTTGGCAGTCGCGCGTGCTCGTTCTTCTTCTGTCAGCGAATAATAACCGGGGTAATAGTATTCAAGGAACCCCATAAACTCCGCATCCGCGCCTTCGTATCGGAGCACCTCGCACCATTTCTTCTTTTCTTGCAGTTTGTTACCGCGGAAGTTTTCTTCAAGCGGACTTGTAGCAACGCACGGCGCCAGAATCGACCCCGTGACGCAGCAATTGAACGATCTCAAATCGATTCCTTCGAAGAGATTGTTCGATACAAGATCAAAGCGATGCTGAAATTCCTTCATATCGAGAATCCTTCGCGGCCCCAACAGCACGAACGGCGCGAGTTGCGCGAGTGTAATGCCTGGCGTATCGCCTTTCAGCAAGGGCAGATATGGGTGGTGGTCAATATGAATGCCCTTCGCGTCCGCGTTGTTCATGTTGGTGATGGGGATCATCGGCATCGCATGTGCCTCCGCGAGCGTGAAAACATATCGATGTGTGTTGCGAATCGCGTCTTGCGATGTTATTTCTTCATGTCGCAGCACATACATTGCATATGTCAGGGCGTAAATCGCGAGGTTAATCGACTCTGCGTCACCGTTCGCGAAAACATCACGAAGAAATGCCGCGACAGTAGGCACTTTGATGATATGACAAGTATACGGCGAGGTCATACATCTCGCCATCGTGTAAAGCGCGAGCTTCCGCATGCCGATTTGTGTAAGACAATTGACGAGTTGCAGCGGCTTGTCGACGCAGCTATAGAGATGTTCTCCGAGAAGCGCCCAGTCATGATAGTTTGTGACGAAGTGTCTTTGCGTTTCTTCCTCCTGCGCGTGCATCGGAATCTGCTTTTCCTTCTCTACTTTCACCTTCTCTTCGCCGGCATCTGCTTTCGCTTTCACACTGCCGCCGTCTGCTTTCTCATCTGTTTTCTTCGCGTTGCGAATCTCATATTCTTTTGCAAAGTTTGTGGCGGCCGCGTCGTTCCATACCGACGAAGTGATGCTTGTGTACGGAAATGTTCGTTTTTCAAGAAGACAGCAAAGAAAGTCTTTTTTCTCAACGAGCTTTTTCCATTCCCTCGTACCGATCGAAATCTCAGAAGCCAGGCTTTTCAGCTTGTCGCATAGCTCGGGGATCATATACCGGCCGTAGTTTTTGTACTGTTTTTCGCCAGTTTCGATACCTTCGATCAGAATACGAAAGAGGTCCAGCGTGTTTTTGTCCTTGATCTCCGCGAGTAAATTCTCATCGTATGCACGTTGATCTGCCATTGATGCGGTTGATATGACCCTAGAGACTTTCAAAAATGAGATTTTATACGCGCCATTTGCATACGGTTAGGGGGTTTTAAAGGGGCACAGCCCCTTTAGAATTTTGATTTTTCGTGTTAAAGATAAGTCATATGCGCAATAGAACGATGTTTATTCTAAAAGAACAAGGGACGCGCACGGCCACTCTAGAATGCATCGCGAGATACATTCTCTCTATTGTCGTGGACAAGGAAATCGATGCGGAATACAAGTTCGGAAAACCCATGAACGAGTATGAATACGACAACAATATCAGCGATTTTAAGCTGACATCGATGTATATTTTCAGCAGCTACAGCAGCGACGCCATTCTGCAATCGCTGAAAGTGGTCATTCGCGAGACGATCCGTGCCAACAAAGAGAAGCTCATATATGCGGCCGGCGCGCAATATACGGACCGATTTGTCTATGTGTTTAACGAAAAAACCATTAGTGAGCGCGATGTTCGGATCGACGAAGGATGCATTGTATTTGGCGACGGCTGTTTCACGTGCTTCCCGGAAACAAAAAGATCGCCGCCGCTGAAGTATTTTGCGCGCAGCGAAAAAAACGAATTCGAGAGTATCGGCGCGATCATTGTCGACAGCGACGATATCTTCGATTTGCCGCATGGTTACAAGAGCATCGACTATCCTCTCATGACTGATCTGCGCTTACACAAACAGGGCCGCTTGCTGAAGCCCCTTTGGTACGACCCGACGTTCGGCATTAACACTTACTTATTCAAGAAAAAGTATCCGTCGAAGTATCTCTACCCGTTGAATCGGTACGGCTCGGTCTGCGAGATTGAAGAGATCCATTGGGTCAAATGGGAAAATCTCAATCTCAAAAAGTACTTTATGTCGAGTCTCTCTGACGATCTCAAGAACTGTCCCAACTACGCAAAGGGCGAGCGTGTTTATTGCGCGCTGACAGGCATTGAGATCACCGGCGACTGCTATATTTTCGAGATTTACGACGTGAAGTCGACGTCGCACCAGATCGTAGTTGCGCCGATTTTCGATATTATTGAGCATTCCGATCATACCTTTCAAGCGGCGCTGAATTACTTCAAATATCATTTTCGCTGGCTCACGCTCAGATCATATTGCCCGACGCCCGTCGACATCGTCATCAATGAGGTTGCGGATGCGGCCGATGCGCCATTGTTGCGCGCGATCGAATCGTCGATTGAACCCGTCGACACGGAAACATTCAGCGCAAAAAACGCTGATGGTAGCCCCATCATCATGAAAGAATTTGTAAGCGTAACCCGCCTTTTGAAATGGGCCGAGACATACAGCGACAAAACTCTGTTAATATACGACGCCTCTTGTATTTCTGGATTATAATATACGCCGTTCACCATGCCGTCGACAGACCGAGATGCCTTTCTTGTCGTGCTTATCATAATTGTTGTCATTGCGCTGCTTATATGCACACGAAAAGATGGGCTTCTTGTGCAGCCGAGCGGCGACACGGCTGAGAAACTCGCGAAGGAGTTAGTAGAAAAGAGATATGGAATGACCGATTACAGTACCGCACGAAAGGTATTTCCTTGGATGGATCCCGTTGCGTACGAAAGTGTGCGCGGCGTTGTCAGGACCGGCGGATACGACGTCGCAGGTATCGCAGAGGCGCTGAGGACATAGGCTTTTTGTTTTTAAGTTTTATATTTTTTTATAGTGTACACGGCAATATGGCAAGTCAGTTCTTGCGAGGCATCTTCATTGCGTTCGTCATTGTATGCGTGATTGTGCTTTTGTATCTGTTGTTTAAGGAAATCAAGTTCGGCGGCGAGACTATTTCAGAGAAAAAGTTCCGTCATCACTTTCGGAATCTACACGGCGACGCATTCGACGATGAGGCAAAACGCGCCATTCAAGAAGCAAAAAACATAACTCATATGCAGCCGATCGACCGATACCGTCTCGGCGTTGTTCATCTGGTGCACGCGCACGACTACAATGCGGCAGAGCGCGAATTTCAAACGGCCGTTAACGATATTATCGATGCAAAAACCAGAGAAACAAAGAATCGTTTTCTTGACGACGACTATGACATTCCTGCGGCCGAAGTGCTTTTTATTGCGGACCGCCTCCAAGATTTTCAGGAGCTTTACATGGAAGATATCGACATCGATGGCATCGACGTTATTGTTGCGATGCTGCAGGATGAGATATTCGCAACCGCTCATCATGAGCGAAAGACAAAGCCATATGAACATATTCGCGATGACGATCCTGAAAAGGCAGAGAAGAAGATACTCTCGACGCAATATTGGACATCCGATCCTCAAAATGTTCACGACAAAACATTGATGAAGGAGTTCTCTGAGCAATTCAAGAAGGTCAGAAACGAAAATAGTATGGAGCCGGAACTCACTGCGCACTCGTATGTCGAGGTAAAGTCCTATACGTTTGATCGCGTTAAGTCGCTGACCGCCGACACTTCAAAGGTACACAAGCTGTTCGGTGTGCTCGATCACAATTATCCCACATTTTTCGACGGCACAATTGGCGAACAAGAGGTGATCACGACGATTTGGCAGCGCATACATTGCAGCGGCAACACCTCAAACCGCGAGGCATTGAAGACGGCACTGCTCGACGCCATTTGCGACTGCGTTGAAGGTGGCATGGTTGTATGCACAACTGGGCGCCCGATGAAGTTGTGGCAGTCGCTCGCGATGCTCGACAAGGATCCGACAGTGGGTATTGTAGCGAACAAGCAGATTATTCGTAATGAAATCATTGAATGTGCCGCGAAAATCACCTCCGACGCGCTTAAAGAGGCGCCGCTGCATGTTCGCGACGCATATATCGCGAATGAACACACCGATGATGTGTTGCAGCTGATTGAAGATATCCGCGCCAAAATCGGCGCGATCGCAACGCAGTATCGAGACAAGCTCGACGAACAGCAGTTGGCGCTTGTGATTGATGAATGCAAGAGCTGCGTTTAGATTTTGATTTCGGCGATTCTTTTTTTGTGTATAATATATGCGACGAACATACAGAGCATGAGTGACTTTGAAAAGTTACGATCAGATGCGATTGCAAAAATCGACATATCGCTGAAGTTCATTGAAGGCGTTTCGCAGATCGATGAGGCAAAAAAGAAGTTCCTGCGGCGGCGCCTTGACGCGCTGAGAGCGGAAATCAAGGAATCAAAATGCAACTGCAGTGACGAAATCATGAAGCAGTCGATGTATAACCAGCTGCGGCAAACTGTCGACAAGGCGCTGAAAGAGATCTTTTCAACGACGCATAGTACTGTTTATGTCGAAAATGAGATGACATATCACCCAATTAATCAGGAAATGCTGTTTGTAACGCGCGAACAAGCGGCACGAATCACGGCACTCGAACGGGATATTCTGCGTTTTCGACGCATTATTGCGGAGAGAGATGCGGCCATAAACAGACTAAACGCCCTCAATCGTGAGGTTGCTGAGCATATTCACAATATGAGAACCCAGATGAGAACATCGGAGCAAAAGTCTGCAGCTGATATTCGTCAGCTACGCACAGACTTAGCAGCGGCAACCGCACGTGGCGATCGATTTTTCATTAGAAATGGCGAGTTAACCGCTATTATTCTGCAACTGCAAGAAGATGCCTCAGATCAACGCTTGACGTTGGGTAAAAGAAATCAAATAATCACGGATTTGCGCGCGCGAATTGAATGGTATATAAATGAGCTAAACAGAACAAACGCAGAAAACAAACAACTGAGTAAGGATAAGGAGCGCCTTACACAGCTGGCCGCTCAGCTACAGGCAGAGCGCGATGCATTTGCGGTATATGTGCTGAAAATTTATCAGAGTTTCCGAAAGTTATCCGGCGACGGAAACCTTGAAGATACAAAAGATGTACGCGAAGCGATGGAGGGTTATGAGTTAATTGAACGTTATAGCAAAATTGTAATGAGGCAATTACAAGAATTGCTCGGAAATCACGGCGACAATTTGGTCGGTATATATGGAAAACTCGATGATGCACTGAAAAACCTGTCTGACCAAGGATTAGAAGATAAGAAACAGGGCGCACATAACGCTCTGTTAGAGGCATACACAGAGTTAAAGGCGATGCACGATCGAGATCGGGAAAGATATGACGAGGTTGAACGTTCCACAGGAGACATACGGAGACGATTGAGTGCACAGATCAATCAGCTCACCGAAGAAAACGCCAAACAGAAGGCAGAGTTGCAGCAGCAACAAGAAGACTTGATAAATCTGCGTGAGCAACTAGCCCTTGCTACAAATCAACTTGCGGCCTGTGTGGAAAGGCTAACGTCGACAGAAGGAAAACTGGAAACTTGCCGCCAGGAAAACACAGAAAAAGATACTACAATCGCAGAGCTGCGAGAACGAATCGCAGAATTAGAACGTTCCATAGAAACTTACAAGGAACAGCTCGAGGAACAAAAGAAAAAAGCTGCGTATAACGAAACATTTGCGAATATTTTCGTCGAGCTGCAAGTGATATTTGACAAACTAAAAGGATATGGTGTGCAAATTAGCGATGGAAAACTAGTTGAAGGGATCCATAATGGCGTGGATTTTCTGATTGATCAAAACACGAGACTTAGAAAAATAACGGAGCAACTCGCGAGTGACACAAGCGACGCTCCTCCTAGGGTCGAATATAAGATACAGGCCCCGGATAAACGTTATTCGCAGCTTCAGGAAAGACTAAGATTAAAAGAAGATGAATACAAGCTACTCGAGGAAGAAAACAAAAACATAAGAATCAATCTGAAAAAGAGCAACGAGACACTCGAAAAGGTGCGAACCAGTCTGCAAAATGCCTATCAAAACTCAAGCTCTGCGGATCAATTGCAACGAATCGTTGACGAACAAAAGGCAAAGATCAATAAACAAGCGAGTGAATTAAACTCGTATGCAAGTCGTGTTGAGCAATTCAATGTACAAAACGGATTGCAAGCCGAGGAAATCAAAAGGTTAAATGAAGAAAACAGGTACCTAACTACACAGAAAGCCGATTTTGATAAAAAGCTTAAAACGCAAAAATTCACAATGCAAAACAAAATTGACCTTATGCTCACGTATATCGATGAGCTTGTGTTAGAAACGAACGAGTTTTTGAAGACCTTTGCTGAAAATTGGAATGATGGAAAAGTAGTGCTGATTGACGCGTTGCGGGAATATCAAGAAAAAATACAAAAGAGGAGGGACGGCAAAGATAAGGTGACACTCAATTATTCAAAGGAAGATAACGAAATACAAACGCATTTAGGAACTATTTTGAATTACGTGGATAGCCTTATCACTAAAATTAACGGCGGCATATATCCTCAAGATAGCAAGACAGGCAGTGGTGAGCAATTCCATCATACAAAACATGTCAGCCCATACGAACCGCGATACACCGGCGGCGCCGTCGAAAGCACGCCGCCGACATCCGCCATTTCGTATCTCATCGGCCTGATCATACTGCTCGTGATCTACATTTTGTATGCGGTTGTTTCATGGTTAATCGAGTCGCCGCGGAAGAAACGGCCCAAGGTGCTCTTCGTAAATTGCAAGAGTGCCGATTCTGTAAATCCTTCTAAAATTGAAATCGCACCACTAAGTGTTGAGTGAAGAGGGAATCATCAAGGAATCTTCATCAAAGATTCACCGGCATGGCCGCGGAAACCCTTTCACTTACGCGTAGCGGTATATTTGTGCCCTTTACTTTTTTGAAAAACGATGAAAGAGTACTTCTCGAGAAGTATTTCACACTGAAATTTCAGACGATTCTCAACACCGTGCAGTATGCACGAGGGTTCATTCGCGATGAAGAACGGAAGCGTTACATATTGCCGCGATATGGCCTGCATACGCTTCTGCATCATACACCGCCGAAACATGCCGCGGCGTATCAGCCGCTGATCGATCGCTGCAGACAACTCACGATTACATCACAGATACAGCCTTGTGTGCCGATGGTCACGGCCACCAGCACTAAGTTTCGCTTCGAATGCAAGCTGTCGCCAATACAAAAACTAGTGATCGAAGAGATTAAAGGCAAGTTTTTCACAGCCGAACGCTTCAAAGAAGGGCAGACCGGCTGCATTATTGACATGCCTCCCGGCCTCGGCAAGTCGCACACGGCCGCATATTTCACGAGCATATACGGCGCGACTGCGGTCGTCATTCACTCGAGTGTGACATTGCAGCAGTGGAAAGAGGTATATCGCTCATGTTTTCCGGAGTTTACCGACGACGATATCGGCGAATATCACTCGGGAAAGAAGCGTCTCGGTCTTGTCAATTTCATAATCATCAAGAGTGCCGCCAAGGATAGCTTCAAACTGCGCACTGCCGCGGGCGATCGGACAATGTCCGCGCTCGAATTCTATAAGAATTTCAATCTAATCATTTTCGATGAATGCCACAAATACGCAAACAACGAGAGTCGACAAGTCTTCCGAAGCGCTCAGGCGCCGTATATGCTTGGACTGTCGGGAACGCCCAACAACCGCGCCGATGGTTTTGACAAAATCGTGCATTGGAACATCGGGCCGATCTTCGGTTACGAAAGATTCATCAAGGAATGCCCCGCTGATGATCTACCTGCGCAGGTTACATTCATTGCGACCGTTTATAAAATCGAGTATGCAGGCAGCCCCGTCTACACAAAGTACATCTCAAATACGGGCACGGGGACATTTTCATCGTCGTCAACCATCACAATGGTATGCGAAGATCCTTATCGCCATGAAGTTGTGCTCGACTGTATCGACGACGCACTCTCGAAAAACCTGTATTTGTTCGTGTTTGCGGATCGTTGCGAGTATCTGGCGGTGCTTATGCGCGCATATAACACGCGAAAGGAGCGCAGACAGAACGCCGAGGCATACGCGAAGGGTACAGAGGGCGCCGCGATTGTCTCGAACGACAAAGAATATATGCGTGTGATCGGCGGCGCAAGTGACGCCGAAATGAAGACGGCAAGCGAACAGGCGAAGGTAATTTTCACAACATACCAATATATGGACACCGGCAAGAGCATTCCTCGCATGACAGGTATCATCTTGGCGACGCCGCGCCGCTCCAATATCGACCAAACAATCGGACGAATTCTGCGTATTAACTCCGATACAACGGCGCGGCGCCATATTTATGACATCGTCGACGTGAATGTGAAGCTCGCAAATCAATGGAAGTCGCGCGCAATCGTGTACAAAAAGGCGAATTTCGACATAGAGACAACGTTGCGTGAGTATACTACGATCGCAATTGCATAGAAAAAAATGAATATCCAGTGACAAAATTACAAAATGACCACGCTCATTCATTTGACAGAGCGAAAGGAGCTTCTTACGCGCGACGGCGTATTGAAAATTACAGAAAAACTACGTAAGAAAACAATCGTGGGATACTCGTACACCGACGAAAAAGATATGCAACTTTATATGATCGCGTACACCGGTCTCTCAAACTCGGACATTCGTTTAATAAAGACGTTCTTCCCGTCGATGGTTCACATCGGCCGATCTCTCGGTGTTCACAAATTTGATAGCAAATGCGTGTATATTCAAGAAAGTATCACCGTCACATGCACGGGCGCCTTTGGTGAACATGTTCGCACGTCAACCGAAATGCATATTTTCTTCAGCAGAGAACATCTTAAGCTGATGAAATTTTTCGGAATGTATGACACGCGGAAAGTCGCGATTTGAAGGGGGCGCGCCTTCTTCGCTTCATAAGCGAGATTCTTTGTCTTTTTTTTGAATTTTCATTTGAGTGTATACATCATCCCGATACCGACAAAGATGGCCGCGGAATCACATCTGGTGCTTGGTTTTCATGTCGACAAGGGCACAAAAATGTCGAAGTCGCTGCAGACGGCCGCTACATATTTCGACGTGAACGCCGCACAGATCTTCACGCACGTCAAACTATCCGGTGAACGCATGAAACTTGACGATGACGGCATCAAAGCGGCATGCGAGAACATATCGCTCGTCGTGCACGGCGCATATGTCACCACGCAAATCTGGAATTCAGATGAGAAAAAGGCAGAAAAAGGAATGAAATTAGTGCGCGATCATATCACGCGCGCGAGCGAAATCGGCGCATGGGGCGTTGTTATTCACACGATGCACGTGCCTCTCGAGAATTATGTCGCGGTCATGAAGCAGTTGCATCCTTACGCCGTCGAAAAAAAGGTGCGCGTCATTATCGAGATGGCCGCAAGCACGCCCAACGATATGACTTTCGAAACTGGAGAGAAAATCAATCGACTTGTGGATGCGGTTAATGCCGCGACAGGTGACGAGAGCGGCCGCTGGTGGGGTATCTGCGTGGATACTTCTCATATCTGGGCGCTCGGACAACATATTCAGACGCGCGAAGAGATGGATACATGGCTCAGCGGCCTTAAATATCCGCAGTATATCGCGCTGTTTCATCTCAATGGCTCTCAAAACGGCTTTCATGTTTACAAAGATAAGCACGCGCTGCCATTCGCGCACAACGACAAGATGTGGTACGGCATCGAACCCGCGAAGTCGGCAGTCGCGAGTGTCGTTGCATATGCGAAAAAAAATAACATTTGCATTATTGTCGAGCCGCATGACGTTGAAAGTAATGAACAGCTCGTGAAATGCGTCGCCACGGTCAAGGAACTCTACGCGGCCGCGTAAATGTCTGTCGACACATATTTTTTTGTGATCATTCCCACTTCTTGAAGTATGCCTTCGGGAACTGCGGCAACCCCCTATGTCCCGTTGCGCACATGTGCCCGGGATCCTCATAACCAGTTCCGCCCCACACGGCTTTCGCCATGGCGCCGCACGCAAGTGGGTTCAAGTCGGCCGGTGGGGCTGCTACCCACTGTGAGCACGTTGTCTTGCCGTCATAAACGCAATTTTTACCGTCTTTCGCCATGCATTCAACATCGCCATATCGGTTTCTTCTTAGCGGCGGCTCAAATGCATCTGGGTTTGTGCATACCCAGTCCGTCGGCGTATAGAGGCCGAGCGCATAGCGAATGTCATTCCATAGCAAATATAGCACGATTACAATCAGCGCAACCACGATCGCAGTAACCCATGACATTTTTCAAGGTATAAGAATCGGGCGCAGCCTCTTTAGGTATATATAAGAATTG
>JACCEC011073426.1_pt1 | contig 22933 bp, 18 predicted proteins | sample 7450121 | NCBI WGS metagenome assembly JACCEC01 (sample SAMN15323455, study PRJNA562643) | freshwater metagenome | isolation source: river surface water | place: USA:Blue River Watershed | collected 2017-08-18 | reverse complement strand
ATATGATAATTGGAGAAACATAAATTATAACAACATTATTGACAATGAATCAATCATTTACGTGTACAAGCGTAATCCTATGGTTCTTCAAACACCAAATGTCAAAATAAGAAAAGTTGAGAATCCTCCGCAGTTACAAGGAAAGAATAATGTCAAAGATCATGAAGAAGAAGTAGAAACAGTTGCAGATGAAGAAGATGATTCACATGTTGAAAGAATTTTTTGTCATGTATGTTTTGGTTTTGATTCTACTACTGAGAATCCAATTATTTTATGTGACGCGCTAGGACGTACATGTGATGTAGGTTATCACAAGAAGTGTAAAAACATACGTAATGTATCTGATTCATTTTTCTGTGACACCCACAAGAATTCAAATGAATCAAGAAAACGTGGACGTGCTTTAGCTCTCGTGTCACGTAAAATATTTTAAGTGTAATTGATATATTATGTGTTTATGTTTAATTAATTAAAAAAAATAATGTTATCTTTTTCTTCATTAAAACAATTAAATCGTAAATATCCTGCACATGAAACACGACATGACGTCATTAAATTGTACAATATTCAAACAAATGTATATTATGGATGTGATGACGTGTCATTCATAAATTCATTAGAAGATCGTAATAATTATGAAGAAATATTATTTCCACGACGTGTGATTAAATTTTATTTTGATTACCACGGTGATTCAATTTCAACACTTGTGAATCATTTAAATGAATATTTTCAAAATTATTTTGAATTACATTTTGAAAGAAGAATTCCAGAAATGAATGAACATCATTTTTATATACGTCAATTTCCAAATTTCAAACGTGTCATATTAAAAAATTTCTTTTATATGTATTCATATTACGAATTAGATAAATTTATACAAAATTTCAAGACATGTTTTCCAGAATACACTTCTAATGTGTTAATACAACATAATAATATTCCATTATTACAAGAAGTAAATGATTACAATTTTGACGATTTCGTTCATTGTATTCCGGGTCATCTGAATACGACACATTGTATTGTATTTCTTTAATAATGAAATTATTTGTTATGATATATTATAAAAAGTTATTAAAATGTCTGTTTGTTCATTTGGTTCTTTTAAAAAAAGATACAAACGTAAACATAATACAAATATACAAAGAATTTTACATAAATATACAAAAGGTATACATTTAAAATTTGGTACAGAACCTATTCAAAAGTTCATGTTTTTTGATGACGACGAACGTAACATTAACGATGTCGCAGCAGATGTACGTATTAAATCAATATTATTACCAAGACGTCAATTATCAGATGGTACAAAAGGTAAATTAGATATATATGAAAGTAATATTACACCAACAATTGATTACATTACACATTTAAAACGTGAATATGGTGAAAATTTTGAAGGACATATAGATTTAAAAAATTATATCGACAGAGTTGTAAAGGGTAACGAAGAACATTATGTATCTGAAGGATTAAGTACATCTTACATGGAAGAATGTAAAATATGGGCAACACAATTGTATGAACAAGAACATAACAATGGAAATCAAAAACAATATTATGGTGCAGTATTTTTCGATTTTGATCGTGTCATAAATTTATGTGAAGGTTATAGTTCATATGATACACCACAATTGATGATGGCACGTTTTCAAGTTGTTATTACAGGAATCTTAAAATACATAATAGGATCACCAAAACGTTTACAAGAATTACGTGATTTCTTCAATTTTTTAATATCAAAAAAAATACGTTTGTGTATTTTAACAAATAATCAAGGATGTACAACAGTAATGTTTAAATCATTATGTATGATTTTAAATAATTCATTTAGTAATAATATATTTTGTTGTTCTAGAAAACCATCAAAACTCATTTGTATCTACGACAGTGGTGTTTTAGAAAGCGTAAATTAATTTTTTTTTAAAAAGTACGATGTCTTTTTTTTTGTGAAATTATTTTTCAACAAAACAATAAATTATTATAAATTTAAAAGAAAAAATGGAAAATTTTAAAGAATCAGAAGAATTCACACGTTTTTTAAAAGATTTAAATAAAGAATTATTACGTGTATATTTACGTGATTATGATTTAGTAGGACATAATTTAGATTCATTTGATCAAGGTATAAATGAAATAATTGATTATCTTGAAGGTAAAGAATGGATACAAAATGCAAAAGATTCAACAGATGTTATATATCGTATAACAATGTCAAATTGTAGATTATTATTTCCAACAACACGTGATTCTGAATTATTACAAACAAAAGAAATTTATCCACACGAATGTATAGAAAGACGTATGACATATGAAGGTACATTACGTGTTACAATAGAAGTATCAATAGAACGTGCATTAGAACAACGTTTTCGTAATCAATTTGATCCAGTAGATGTAGATTTAATGGATATACCAATACCAGTTGGATCAAGATATTGTAATACAACACGTGATGGTACAGAATATGATTCTATGCATCCAAATGTATTTAGATATCGTGGTTGTTTTATAGTAAAAGGTCAAAAGAAGAATATAATATGTTTTGAGACAGCATCCACAAATTTACCAGTGTTTTTACATAAGAATGACATTGGTTATTATTATGAAATTAGATCACAATCACGTATTGTTGTACCAGATGAATCAACATCATTTGATATAACATTAACAGTATATCCAAATGTAATACGTATGAAGAAACATGTATTATTATTTCAAAGTAAATCATTCAAGATGTATAATCAAACAACAAAAGCAATCACATTAGTAAGTGTATTATCAGCATTAGGTTTAACAACATATGAAGAAATATGCGAAGCATTATTAGGTCCAAATCCATCATATGAATTAGAACAAGCGTTAGCTGTAACATTAACAAATACTGATGATTTTCCATTACCTACTGGACCAGAATCGTATGATTTAATATTAAAAAAATTCGGTTCAGCTCCAACGACATTAGGTTCACATTTAGGACGTAAATCAAATGGTTCTAATGAACCACCAACAATACGTACAGATCGTCATGTACAATGGGTTGAATCAGTGTTAGAACGTGAAATATTACCACATTGTGGTAAAGATTATCAAGCAAAAATAATCATATTATGTCAAATGGCAAGACGTGTAGCACTAGCAAATTATTATCATGATCGTAATTTACCAGTTAAAGTAGATAATCGTGATGATTTATGTAATAAATATATTAAAGGTTATGCAGATTTAATGGAAGAAGTAGTGTTAGAATCATTGAAAGTAATACGTGAAAAAGTACATAAAGAAATACGTAAAAATGAAAAATCAGAACCATTAAAACCTACAACATTTCCAAATATAGTTGGTTTACCATGGACAAATTTAGATGTTATCAAAACAATCGCAAATGGTACAATACAAAATCGTACACGTGGTAAAGTTAAATCTGTTACTAAAAAAGGTTTAACACAAAATTTTGGTGGTTTAAATATAATGTATGATTTATCATGTTTACGTAATTTAAAGAATCCTATCATGAGTCAATCAAAATGTGAATCAATACGTCAAATTCAACCGAGTTCATTTGGTTATTATTGTCCAACAGAAACACGTGAAGGTCAAGAAGTTGGTTTAGATCATGCAATGTCGTTACAAGCAACAACGACATTATATGGTAACGTCGATGCAATAAAAACTGTCATCTTACAATATGAACAGGTGTATGAATTAATTGTATCATATGATCCTGATGAATATAGCATTGTATATCTTAATGGTAAACCATTTTGTATGATTTCTGTTGAACACATGGAAGATTTTGCATTGTATATGCGTAATGCAAGACGTACATCAAAAATACATGAACATGTAAGTGTAACTATTGGTAATGCATTTGATTATGGTGAATCATTAAATGAAGTACATATACGTTTTAATACTGGTAGATTAACTGCTGCGTATTTGATAATAAATCCTGAAACAAATAGACCATACATCATTGAACGTTATCAATTATTATTTAAAATACGTGAACAATTAGATCCAACAGATGCATTTGAAGTTGCAGAATATGAAAAATTACAATGTATGGTATTTGATGATTTTTTACGTCCAATGTCATTAGTATTTCGTGACACATTATATGAGTTTCCTGCTGCTGTAGAATATATTGATGTATTCGAACGTAAAAATGTAATTCTTGCAGAATTTTTAGATTCAGAACCATTACCAGGTACAACACATTGTATGATACATCCATCATTGATATTAGGATCATCAGCAGCAGAAGTACCATTTCCAGATCATAATCAATCACCACGTAATTCATATCAATGTGGTATGGGTAAACAAAGTATTGCTGGTAGACCGTTAACAGAAATAGTAGATTCACAGATACAACCGTATTTATTGTATCCACAACAACAATTAGTACAAACAGAATTTACACGTATGATGTATGAAAAACATCCATGTCCTGCTGGGTTTAATGGTGTTGTAGCAATTATGAGTTACCTTTCAAATCAAGAAGATGCTATTATAATAAATCGCGATTCAATACAACGTGGTATGGGTGTAACAATGCATTTTGCTGTATTTTCAGATTGTGCAAAAAATGTAGGATTACAATATGGTTCAGGATTATCACAAAATGATCATTTTGCATATCCAGATCCTAAAACAGTATGTCAAGGATTTACATTAGATAAACGTTATGATCATATAGATGAAAATGGTGTTGCAATAGTTGGTAGTATTGTAGTAGATGGTGATCCATTAATATGTAAAAAACGTAAATTTCAAACAACACGTCATGATTGTATAAAAACACAATTTGAAGGTGTATGTAATTGTGAATATGCTAATTCAGTTACATGTTATCATGGTAATGATACAGCAATTGTTGATAATGTTATGGTAACAACAAATGCCGCTGGTGATACATTAGTAAACGTTGTAGTACGTTATATTCGTACACCATCTGTTGGTGATAAATTAGCATCACGTCATGGTCAAAAAGGTACAATAGGACGTGTAGTATCACGTGAAGATTTACCATTTAATCAAGATGGAATATCACCTGATATCATAATAAATCCACATGCTATACCATCACGTATGACAGTAGCACATTTAATAGAAACATTGGCTGGTATGTTTACATGTGTATCTGGTGAATTTGTAGATGCCACATGTTTTGGGGAAGATTCACGTGAACGTTGGACAGTACGTAAGTTATCACAAGAATTACGTAAATATGGATATTCAGATAATTGTGAAAACGTAATGACATGTGGTATGTCTGGACAAATAATAGAAGGCAGTATATTTATGGGACCTATATTTTATCAACGTATGAAACAAATGCCTATTGATAAAGCACATGCACGTGCAACTGGACAAGTTACAACATCAACACGTCAACCAAGGGAAGGACGTAGTAAAAAAGGTGGTTTTCGTGCAGGTGAAATGGAACGTGATTGTCTTACATCACATGGTGCATCTGCTGTTATACAAGAACGTTTTATGCATTCAAGTGATCCATATAATATATACGTATGTGATGATTGTGGTCGTCCATGTATTGGTAATTCAGACGAACACAAACGTATTTTTAAATGTTTAACATGCGGCAATGAAGAACCAACACGTATGTCAGTTGTTAAAATGCCATATGCTGGTAAATTATTACATCAAGAAATTATGGGTTTACGTGTAGGGATTGATATTATTACAGAAAATAATAAAAATTATGCATAAGCTTACGCTTATTCAGTAACAACAAGTTCATTCATACGTGCTTCTAATGTAGCAACACGTTGTAATAATGCAGTATTTTGTTGTTGTAAGGTGTTAATAGTAGTTTGTAATGAAGTAATGGCTGCAAATACTTCAACAGGGGCTTCACGATCACTTACGATTTTTGTAATACTTTGTGTATATAAATCGTTTACACTTCCCTTACTTGCTTTTAAGTTATTAAAGGTCTTGTCTTGAATGGCAGTAGATGATTGAATGCGAATCATTTTTTTCTTGTAAATAAATTTTTTGATTTATTGTTTTTATTTAAAATAATATTAAAATCTTCATTTTATTATAAACGCACAATGTCAAATTTTGTACAATATTTACAAAATATACCACAACCTGAACAACGTTCCAAAGAATGGTATGAACAACGTGGTAATTTAATTACATCATCAAATATTGCTACAATACTTGATTTAAATCCATATAAAAAATCATCTGTGTATCTTAATGAATTAATACATAATACAAATGATTTTCATGGTAATATTGCTACAATACATGGTACGTATTTTGAAGATCCATCTATTAATTCATATATGGATGCATTTGGTTATTCAGGTACAAATTTAGGTTTAATACGTATTGTTGATAATCCCGTACATCGTAAATTATACGATATACGTAATAAAAATATACATTGGTTAGCAGGTAGTGTTGATAAACTCGTATGGCCACAAGAAGTAGACGTTCCAACACAAACGGATTGTATTGCGGTTGAAAATAAATGTCCATATCATCAACCTAATTTGAAATTCGGAAGTGTACGTTCATATTATTGGCCACAATTACAATTTAATATGTATATCTTAGATACAGATAAAGGTGATTACGTGGAAATGATACCTAAAAATTTTAAAGGTTCAGGATTTAAAATGAATGTTGTACGTATATATCGTGATGATGCATGGATTGAAAATTATGCATTACCAAAATTAGAAGAATTTTATTTGAAATGGCAGGATCAAAAAAGAAGACGTATTTAAGAAAATATTATACATAATATTAAAATGAATATTTCACCAATTATAGAAAATCGTTTATTTCAATGTTCATATCCACATGATAACTACGAATCATTGAGGAATGAATATCACGTTAATGTCGTTGTAAATCTTATGGATTCTTTGGTGTTTTATGATCCATTTGATGTTACAAAAATTGATGAATCTTTCACAATTATTAGGTATCCTATTTTTGATTATTCAACACCACCGACGTATTCATCTTTTAGAAAATTAATAAGACATCTCATAGATTTATATAATGATAACAAAATTATTGCTGTACATTGTATGGGTGGTAGAGGTAGATCAACAATTGTTACATCTTGTTTGTATTCCAGATTATTTAATAAAAGTTTTAAAGAATCTATTGAACACGTGGGTAGGTGTGTAGGATGTAATGTTCCTGAAACACCTAAACAAGAAGATTTTATACAAAATTATATTTCAAGGTATTATGTTAAAAATACAGAATAAACTATATCGTTATTGTATATAAAATAAAAAAAAATGAAAATTTTTTTAAAAAATGAAGGAACAACGTGTTTTTTTAATGTAGCAATGCAAATATGTTTACAAAATCCATATTTTATACAAGCAGTGTCAGTACAAATAAATTCGAATGATTATGATTCTGAAATATATAAATATTTACAATGGTTTCATCAGAATTATCAATCAAGAATAATTATACAAGTTCCACAAGAATATAATTTAGGAAGACATATGGGTTTTAGAAAAGTATTACAAAAGTTTTGTCAAGTTTATCAACAGAACACAAATGATCCGACAGATTGTTGTACTGCAGATGTTAAAGAAATATCACAATTTCTCATGTTGGTAAATCATGCGATACGTACAAATACACAACATGATGTTCTTGAATGTGTTGATGAAATCCTTGACGTTCTGTCATTACCAAATACACCACGTCCTACACCATTGGTGTCAGAACAAAAAAATGAACAGATTGTACAACAATTACGTCAAAATATTATAACACATAGTGGTGAATATATGTCAAATTTATGGGGTATTACAGAAAAAATACATACATGTACATCATGTAATAAACAACTACGATATGAAATAAATCCATTTTTATGGATTCATAAAGTACGTGAAACAACACGTGCAACATCACATTGTGAACATTGTAATACAACAACTACACGTGTGATTCAAACAAATATTTTAATACCACCGAAATCAATAATTGTACAAGTTGCACGTCATAATGACAATGGTACTAAAAATAATTCAGAAATGCAATTAAATAATTCTGTAACAATTTCAGGAATTTCATATGAATTACGTGTAGTAGTATATCATGAAGGATGGAGTTTTCAAGGTGGACATTATACATGTGCAATACGTGAACAACAACGTTGGATTACAAATTCAGATGCATCTGCAAGTTTAATGAATGAATCATTTGATATTACAAAATATCAAACAACAAAGACGTATGCTGCATTGTATTTAGCAAATGTGTAAAAAAAATGTATGTATATTTATAAATAAATCAAAGATGACAAAAACAGTAAATATTGTTCATATTTTAGTTGGTGTAGCAATAGTTGCACTTTTAAAACAATATAAAAACAAAACAGCAGATTTTTTCATAAAATGGAAATACGTCTTTTTAATAACAGGTTTATTAATATTAGGTTATCATGCAGAACATTTTTATAAAACAAGACATTGGATATATGCATGGCATTTTGGATTTGTAGCACCTGTTATTATGTTACTTGGTTTTTATCCAGTTGTAACAACACAAATGTTACGTTTTGTTGCAATATCAATGATTGGTTATCATTTTGCAATTATTGCAAAATTAATGTAAATTCATAATGAATTTCATATATTTTTTTAGTGCTTTCTTTTTAGATTTATCTTGTTTCGTATATTCTTTTTGAAAATCACGTAATGACACAACTCTTCTTGATGTTCTTCCGAATGAATTTAAATAAATTGAATGTTCACGTTGAACTGTACTTAAACTTGAACGTCTAGTATTAATAAGATTGAATCTACGTGCGATTTCTTCATTAAAAGAATCATTGTTATTACTTAATAAAATTGTTGGATTTTCAATAGCATATAATGCAAGAAGATCACTTGGTAGTGTATAACATAAATAAAAATGTGGTAATGTAAATGTTGGATATTTTGTAAAAATACCTAATGTATTAAATGCCATAAAATAACGATAATTATCTAAATTACCATGTACAATACGATGAAAATATCTTTCAATTCTACCATATTTTGTAACAAATTTATTAAAAAACCCCCATTGACGTGATGATAAATGATTCATTAATGTACCTAAATCAAATGCAGGATTGTAGTAACGATTTCTTCTAAAATCATATGAATCTAATATTTGTTGTACGTGTTGTGCACCAAGATCATCTACAAATTTTCGTACTGATGATAACATATAATTATCAGCCAATTTTTCTTTTGGTATACTTATAAAATCTTTAATAACACTACGTATACTACGATATACAAATGGTATTGGATTAAATACAAAATTTTTAGCAGTTAAAAATGAATATTTATCTGCTTTCAAGAAATCAGAATCATAATAACTATCATACGTTATTAATTTACGTAATATAATTTCTTCATCTGGATAATATCCGACATCATGTGGTCTTAATTTAAAATTTTGTACTGCTGTTGATGCATTATAAGATACAGATGCATGTCCCATATCACCAATTTTTATTATAAAACCCATATTTGGTATTTTAATTTTCATTGATTCATTTTTACCAACTTCATATATGTCATATTCAAATGATTCATATGATTTCAATGCTTTACCATTGTATATAGTGTCATCACATATTTTTAAAAATACATTACCTAAATGTAAATCATTATGCATACCTTTTAAATGATATTGAAATGTATTTAATGCACAATATACTTGTAATAATGCATTTTCAATAAGTACAGAAAATGATGGAATTTCGTGTGGTTTTTTACCGTCTTCTAAATATTTTTTATGTAATTTTTTAACAAAACGTGGAAAATTTTCCATTGAATCATCAATTAATTCCATTACAATATATGGAAAAATAATATCACTTCCTTGTACTGTTGTATCATAACCAAAAATATGTTTAATTGTATTTTTCCATGAATCTGTGATAACATCACATGAGAATATGTCAAAAATTTGTATGAAATGTGGACTTACACCTTTTTGATAAAAATTCGAACATAATGTCGATATTAATATTTCATTCATTTCTTCATAACAATTAAATGTACTTGTTGATGAATTTGGACATGATAATTTTTCTTTTTTAATTGGATAATTTGATTGTTTGATTGCGACACCTTTGCCATCTTTTGTAAACATACGTAATACTAAACCTTGTGAACCACGTGCAATAAAACATGGATCTTTACGTATATCTCTTTTTTCTTTTTTACTTTTACGTAATTTTGTTAATTCTGCATTAACAGATTCATCTTCAACATTTTTACTTGCATATACAGATTGTAATGCTTTTTGTATTGCATATACTGCTGATACACTTCCCATAATAACAGTAGGATTTGTTGCAAGACTTATTGCAGCATTTGTTACTGCATTTGTTGCCGCAGTTTTTACATATGGTGTTGTTAATGATGCAACGTTTGATGCAACATTTGATGCGACGTTTGTTGCAATTGTTTGTAAATCAAAACCAAATTTTAACGTTTTCTTTTGTGAAGTAAGATCATTCATAATTAATGTTGATGGATCACCTTTACCTTGAACATATGATGCAACTTCATCAACACAACGTAAGTATTGTAATAAATTTGTTATACCTGTATGTCCTTTTAATAAATCTTCTGACATAATTCTAAATGTTTCACTTGGTGCTAATGTATCTAAAGGATATACAGCTTGACATTTTGTCTTTTTTGATGCAGATATATCATTAAAATATTTTAAACTTTGTTCACGATACATATTCATTTCTAAAAATTCAGTTGATTGTTGTTCATTCGTACTATTAAAAACATAATGAATAAAACGACGTGGTGTTACTGCCAATAAACCACTTGTACCAACCATTGCATTTAGAAGGTCTTGTCCAATTGTAGCATCACTAACATTTGATATTAAAGAACCGATGAATGATTCTGTATATACATTACTTACAGGTAATTCATTATTATTTATAGTTTCATATAAAATTTCTAAATTATAGTATTGTGATACAGGTGTATATTCAAAATTATGATCATATGAATATTGTGGATCTTGTTTATGATATAATGTAATTAAATTAATAAATACACGTAAATCACGTCCGGGATCATATTCTATTGTTGTTCTCGATAGTATACTTTTGATTACATTCGAACTCGAATTAATTTCAAAATTCTCTTGAAAATATAAAACCCATTTTTGTGAATTTGTTAATGGTGGTATTATATAAAATACTTCACGATCACGTGTATATAAACGTGCTGTACTGAATTTCATAGAACCTATTTTTACAATGTAACCATTTGTATTTATATTGTATTGTTTGTTTTCGAATGTATATTGTATTTTTTGTTTACTTGTTGGTATAACATAAAAACCTTCATATAAATCAATCCAATTTAATGATAAATTTAATTCTTGTTGTAAAATTGCCATAATAAATATTACTTGATACATTACAGAATTGATTAATGTAATATTATCTCTATATGTTTTTAATGCATTTTGTCTATCAATTGGTGTTAATGATTTAACTTTTTGAATTTCATCAGTTGAACTTACACAATTTTGTTCTAAAAATGAATGAAATGTCATACCGTTAGTAACTTGATTTTTTATAATTTCATCAAAATTTTTAATATTACTTGGCACTGGGACATTTTGAAAAGTTATTAAATTATCTGGAAAATAATCTTTACATTCTTGAGTTATGATTGTATATAGTAATTCAGAATGACCATATAAATCTTCAGAATCAACAACAAATGATAAAAAATCAGTTTTTGATATATTAAATTTTGTATCACGATGAAATGCATATTGACTATCTATTAAACTTGATAGTGCAATTTTTGAATTAAAATTTGTTCTTATTTGTTGCAAAAAATTTAAATAATTAGTTGGTATCATATTGTAATTTGACGTGCTTGAATTTGACGTTGACGTTGTTGTTTTTTGTTTCGAGGCAGGAGTAGATGTAGGTGTAGAATCAACAAAAGATTCTTCACTATCATTTCCTAAATAATCATCAAGTAAATTTTGAAACATTTTTTTTTAATATTGTCGCCATAAAAAATTTATTCAACAATCATTTGTAAATTTGTTGCATAAAATCCAACACATCCAATGTAATCATAATTATTTGCAGCTTCATTCATTTCTGGATAATAACGTCCTAATCCATGTTCGATGTCACATCGTGTATTAATGACATCTTCATCATTTATTATTTTATTCATGACATCTTTGAATTTAGTGAATTGATCACGTGGAATGTTAAAAAATCTTGACATTATGTCACGATCATGTAAACGTTTACATATGATTTTTGAATAATCAAATGTAGGCATACTTTCAAGAAGAAGATAACGTCCTGATAATTTAATAAATGAATCAAATTCATATGAATCTGTAAGAAATTCTTGAATTACTTCATTGATAACGCACGATTCTGCATGTGATTTTTTAAAACCTTCAAATTTTTTAAATACACGTATATATTTAACACCTTCTTCTTCAATTTTACGACGTTGTTCATCTGTTAATTCTGATGTTTCAGTAACAAGTAATGTAACATTAGGTATATTACGTTTTACACTACGTATTGAATGTATTAATTGACGAAAACGTGTTGCTTCTGAAATAACATTGTTATTTCCAATGGATTTTACAGAAGATGTAATTAATACTAATTTTTTTAATGAGTCATCTGGTTTTTGACATGGTATTGATTGTAACCATGGTAAATAATTTGTTTTCTTACGACATATTGACATAACCCATGCAGATGGTGTTGATAAAAATGGTGAGAACACATGTTGTTCAAAAAATTGTGGATATAAATAAAATGTATTTAATGTACCATAAAGAAAATGTCCGACGTTGTAACGAAATCCTTCGAATACAACAATACCACCTAATTTTAAAAGATACATTGCTATTAATTGTACATTATATAATGTATATTCCATATTATCTTTATTAGAGAATGAAGGATGTCCACAATCAAATATTATGAGATCGAATGAATTATTTTCGATACTTGTGTAATTTTCTTTGAATGCACCCCATGTCATTACACGTGATTTTTGTGCACCATGTAAATATGTTAACATAATACGTTGTAACATTATAATAGATGATTCATTTGGTACAACTTGTAATATACGTAATGAATTTGCATTACGATATCCATGTATAAGATAATGATAAAATAATGTAGAACAACGTAATGTTTCATTACCAGAATGACGTCCTTCTTCTGGTAAATATTGTTGAAATAATTTACATAATTCAGATGGATAACGATGCATTATCATGGTACGATAATGATCCAACAATGCTGGAATAAATGTATTTGATAATACACTTTTAATGTTTACTGTTTCTGGATTATGATGTTGTTGTTCTTCTGACATTTTGTAAAAATTACAATTTTTTTTATTTTTATTATTATTATCAACATTAATTCAAAAGTAAAACAAACACAAGATTCACACAATATTTTATAAACTTCTGATGGAACTTACAAGACTGTTTATTGAATTATGTAAAAATCTGATGGAACTTACAAGAATATTATTAGTGAATTTACTCCGTAAATTTACAAGACGTCTTCATCTTTTGAATACAAGAAAAACTTGAGTGAACCTAAATTACCACAATCGAATTGAAATACAATAGGATGATTATTTTCCATATAAATGTGTACATGTTCTGACATAACACATGACTTTGCAATATTATGACATAAACGTAATGTAAAAATTCCAGAAAATATTGAATTTTTATTAGAACGGAATATTAAATTTGTATCACGTGCACCTGATAATGTAATTTGTTTTGAAGCAGGATTACTAACACCAATTGATTCAATTGTAAATTGTTGTAATTCATTATTTGCAGATATACGTATTAATTCTGTACCAGTTGAACCACATGTTTTACAATATTGTAAAAATGAATGACTAGGTAATGATACCATTGTTTGATATTCTATATTAGGTATATGAATATCAGGTGGATTTAATTGTAGTAATGGTACACCACTACAATCACATGAATTTTCATTATTGACACGTACGTAAAATTTTTGATCATTCTTACGTACATACATTGTTAATGTATTTTTTGCTTTTATGGAATCTTTGATTAATTTAAAAAGAATTGGAACGTTAATACCTACCATAAATGTATTTTCGACATACCACGTTTCGAAATTACTTTTTTCAAGACGTAATAAACATTCACATGATTGTGACGCATCAGTACTTATTGATGTTAAATGTTGTGGTGTAAACCATATATTAATTGAACCGACATTTGCATTTAATGCTTCAAATAATTTACCAATTATAGGTGCTTGTACGGTTTCAATATAAATTGAATACTCGTCGTGTGAATTGCTATTATTTGTTGACATTTTTTTTAATATTTTTTGAAATCTTATTGTTTAAGATAATTTTATGATGAATTACTTGATGATCTTCTTATGAGACGACGTTGTTGTGAAGAATGTGAATTTGAATATGCTTGTGGTACATGATTTGTTGTTGTTGTATTTGTTGATCTTTCAATTGCATTTTGTACATTTCGTACATTTTTATCTGTTTTTAATTTTAATTTCTTAACAACAGAATAATCACGTTCTGTATACACTGCATGTATAATTGCTTGTGCTTGTAAATTTGGTTCGAGGTGACGAAATTCTGATGTACTACCTGCTTGTTGAAAGAAACGTATGATTTTCTTGATAATGACGTCTTTTGTTAATGTTTCATATTTTCTTTGTTCTGTTAATTCAATTGAATCAGGTGTTCCTGATACTTCAAGTAATTGTACATTTGATTGTACCATGTATTTTTCAATTTTCTTACGTATGTCTGTTTTTTGTGTTGACAATGTTTTAAGATGTTTACGTATATTTGATTCTTCATCTTCAATCATTTTCATACGTTCATACATAACACGTAAATCTTCAGATGACATTTTTTTGTGGTATTATTATTATTTTTACTATTACATTTCATAAAATTATAATTAAAAACAAACGGGAATGAACATTCATACGTTAACAAAAAATTGTACAAAATATTTCAATATTGAAGAAAATAATGACATTCAAGGTTTCGTATTTAGTCATGCAAATTGTACATGTTATGATGAAGCAAGAGATGCAAAAGTAATTGCATATGGTTTTAATACAGGTGCTGTCAAAATATTATTTACAAATAAAGCACCACGTTTTCTTACATTAAATGGTAATATTAGAACTGTAAAATTTTCAAATGATGGTTTATATCTTGGTGTGATATATACAATCGCTAATTCTGTACAAACATATCTACATGTTATTGAAATTTCAAATTTTTTACAAATTGCAGATGTTTATTTATTACATCTTGCAAATGACATTTCGAATTTCAATGTGTCAAACACAAGAGTTCATTATGTTGTCAAATTTCCACAAAATAGATATTTTCAATATTCTGTACCATTTATTACAAATCAACAAATTCCATATGTTGGTGTAAATACAAATACAACACGTACGGATCTTATATTTTATGAAGATGAACATATGTACATTTTTAATACAAATGAACTATGTTATCAAAAATTTGGTAATATGGCACAAAATCAATTATTAAAACAAACAAATGTAACTTTTACATCTTTACCATTTTATACTTGTCACTGTAGTAGATACATTTGGGTATTTGGTATGTTTGGATGTAAATTATTTAATTTAGATTTAGAATTAATTGGTGAATCACCGAATTATCTTTATTTACAACATGAATATTCAGGTTTGTCATTAGGAACAACATGTATTTTCGCACGTAAAGGTGAAGATTCTATGCATTTATCAAAAATTATGTATAATGAAGAGACACATATATTCTCACGTATTGATAATTTCCGTTCAGTGTCTATGTATCCTGATGAACTTAATATTCCATTACCATCATTACATGCAGATACATTTGATTACATTACAAATTCAATACATCCTGTTGTTATTAATCATTTTCATCATTTACCTACACCCGATCCACAATTACAAATACCTGGTATTCCACATGTTCTTCCTGTTCCTGTTATAACAATTGATGATGTATACTTTATGAATGAAGTTGAATTCATTGCAAATGAACAACAACAAGAACCGTCAGAAGCAGATGAATCTGATAATTATTCAGATGATGCAGATGAAGAAGATGAATCAGAAAATGAATTTGTTCAAGCATTACATGTGTCATTACAACAATACCGTTCTAAAAGTCCATTACAAAAAGTAATTGATCATATTAAATCATCTATTACAGGACATTCTATATGGTCAAATTTACAACAATTTGGTGTAAATGAATGGAGTTACGTGAAGTCATGTATTTCCAGTAAAAATCATGTAATGCTTGAAAATTCAATAAAAACACATGAAAGATTATTACGTGATACATATGAAGTTATTGATATATTGCTTAAAGAACGTAAATCATTTGCAGATTTTTTTGGTGTCTCTGAAGATATTGGTAAATTCGACGCATTTGTTAATTTTTATGAAGATGACGTATTTGATCCTGAAACTATTGAAAAAGTACACGTCTCTTCCAGAGAAAAGAAATTATTTCATGAATCTGATATGATATTATTACATGAAGCACCAATGTGTAATTTGAAACATAAGGATTTATTAAAATTATTATTTGATGAAGTTACATCACATGATGAGATGATGTCAGTTGTAACAACAGGTGTAATTCCTACAATTAACATTTTGTATTCACAAGTAAGTGATTGTGTTGTAGAATTAAAAGAACACGTAAGAAAATTACAGATTATGTATGAATATTTTCAAAAACAAGACGCTTCAACAACAAATGTTTCTTCAAAAAAGAAGAAGATTGTATAATTAATTGTGTAATATATTATGTATTATATGTATATAACTCTTAAAAAAAAATGAATGTACTTCTAATAGTTAGTTTGTTTAGTCTATTAATAATAACAATAACAAATGCACAGTATTATACAGAAGATGTCAAGGATTTACGTAATGACATCTTTTTAAAACGTATTGAACTTGAAACATGTTTGTTTCATAATAAAATGCAATTACATGAACATGAATTTGAATATTCATTACACTATTCTCATGTGATTCATGAGTTTCTAAATTTACAAAATCCTGAAATAGAACAAATTCAAGAATTTGAGTATGAAGTACAACGTCTTCATAATGAATTTGATGTAATAACAGAAAATATAATGAATGAATCCACAAAAATATGTGGTGAGATTGAAGAAGATTTAGGTATTCTTGAAGATTACTTGTTTTCTTATGTTAATTCTAATTCTAATTCTACTGTTGAATAATAATAATAATGAACAACCTCATTTTTTTTATTTTTTCTACAAAATTACAATAAATATTCTTCATTAATAAAACCATCAACTCCAGGAAAACGTTTACGTAATTCAATAGATCTACGTACGAATTCATTTGGATATTGTGGTTTTAAACATTTCACACATACATTATTTTTCTTGTGTTGAAAACAATTTTCATGAAACCATACTTCACAACATTTTAATCCATAAACATAATCATCACTTGTAAAATTCTTTTTACAACATGGACATTCAATTTGTGATGTACGTAAGTCTTTAAAACGTCTATAAATACGTTTATATTGGTACATAAACTTTTCATCTTTATAATGAAACCACGCGTCATAAAGTTCAAAATTTTCATACGCCTCTTCTAAATTAATTGATACTGAATTTAGAATATCCAATGAACGTGGAATTCTAACAACTTTCTTGACAGGACGTGATGGGATAGAGGTGTTCATTTTTTTATATTAATATAAATTTTATATTATAGTTAAAATATATTTTTTCTAAAAAATTTCTTCGTTTTCGGAAACTTTTATGGAAACCAACTGTGACTGTCTTTCGGAAACTTAAAATGGAAACTTCGGGAAAAAATGAATTTTTATAAAACAATAATTAATTAATTTATTTATAAAAATGTATCAAAACGATAACGATTTCGTACATTCAATTGTTTATACAATTGATAAACGTGTTTCTTCAGAAAGTATCCGTCAGAAACTTTATGATTTAATAATTATTCATAAAGATTATATTAATGAACAATTATTCGGAGATTTCTTAGAAGTTGTACGTAGATTTAGACAGAAATATAATGATTCACGTAAATTTACTAATACATTTATGTTGTTTACATTAACATTTCTTGTTGAATTCAAATGTATGAACTTAGATTTCTACGTCAAGAGATTTCCTGGTAGTGATCAAAAGTTTTTTTTAGATGTTCAATCTTTAAAAGAAGCATTTCCACAAATCGATGGTACATGTACGTTTGCATTAGTTTCATCATTCGATTTATTTGTATTTTATCATAACATTCATAAAAGTCAGAGATCATCATCACAACCATTACAACAACAACGTGTGAACAGATGTTCGAGAAGTAGAGAACGACATGTAATTCAACAACACAATCAACACAATCAACAGAATCAACGACGTCATCGTAGTAGAAGCAACGATTCCCGTAACAGTAGAAGTAATGACAACCGTGGTCAAGATGAAGAACAAAAGATTATATTATGTATACAACAACGTGATGCATTAATTGCTCAATTGAACAAAGAAAAAGACGACCTTGTACGTGTTATTGAAATGCGTAATGGATTCATTCGTGAACGTGATAACATCATACATAATCAAAATGCTGAAATCATTAGATTACGTAGTTTTATTAACGGTGTTCAACAACGTCCTGCTTACTAATATATGTATTTTTGTATGTTTTTGCATTGTTTTGTATGTTTTTCTGTAAATAATTAAAAAAAAATAATAAATATTAATTATTCAACAACAATTAAGCATAAATGTGAAATTTGCAGTGAATGCTCGTCGTGTTCATCACAAAATCCAATGGGAATATTCTTCACAATGTATATATATACAAAACCCAAAATATTGTGACACAGCAACTAAAAATTCTGCTTGTTGTTGTTTTTAGATATATCAACAAACATTTTTTATGTTTATTAGTATTAATTTTGCATTTTTTCCAAAAAAAGTAAAATTTTTCAAAAAAAACTAAAACTTTTTCAGGAAGTCACAGTGTTAAATTATTTATGTAAAATATTAAAAAATTTGATCCAATGGTGAGTTAACAATTACATCAATATCAGGTGTTGTTTCGATTAATTGGTTTAAACGTTCTCTTGCTTCTTCAGACATGTTAGGCGCGTCTAATTCAGCATACAATCCACGTTTTCCTTCTGAAAATTGTGACCTCAAACGTGTTATAATTGTTTTATCAGAATCAACTTTTTCATTCGTTTTCTTTGACAAAAAACTTATATTATATTCATATTTTGTACCATTATTCAATCGAATTGTTGGAAACTTTTCTCGTGACCACAAGTCTTGTGGTGGTACATAAGATACACGATCATTGAATGTTAAAAATACACGCATAGCGTAACGTTTTGTCATAAATTCAGGATCGCTCATGTGAATTTTACGTAGTATCTCTTTTAATTTATTTATTATGTCAGATGCATTTAGTGTTATATAATATACATAATTTTCATTTCTTCCAGTATGTACCAAACCTTGTCGACGGAAGTATTCACGTATTTCTTCTTTTGTTTTATTTTCTACTTCATTTGCTTTTAATATTACTGATACTGCAACATTAAAATTAAAGTCTAATACTTCTATATTTTTTCTTTTTAATGTATTTACAAATGAATTACCTTTGGATTCGATTGCTTTCTGAATATTATCCAATGTTTTATTGATTTCTTCCACATTACTTATATTTATTTCAACATTAAAACTTGGTTTACTTAATGCATCATTGATCATTGATAATTCATAATCATACGGTGCGCCAAATTTGAGTAATGCTTTTTTATACTTCATAATAGCACGTTCGTGTGAATTACCACGCGATGTGTACTTTTTTTCAAATTTTCCGAATGATAACATTTTTGTTCTTTTATTTATTAAAACACAACTATTTTTTTTTCAGGAAGCCACAGTGTCATTTTGGAAACTTTCGATTTTTGAGGAAAAAAATTAAGAAATTAAATTTATTAATTCATTAATAAAATGGAAGGTATTGTATACTTAATTCAACCTGTAGAACTCGTTGGTACTAATAGATATAAACTTGGATGTTCTAATAAAACATCAATTCAACGTTTGGTTGCTTATAAGAAAAATTCACGTGTTCTATGTGTTAATTTAGTAAAATCTCCATTATTTGTTGAAAAGAAGCTAAAAGAATCATTTCTACAAGAGTTTGACGCTGCTGGTGGTAATGAATATTTTATTTGTGATGATGAAACAAAGATGTATTTATTATTCCATGGAGTCGTAGGAAAATTCTTCAATACAATTGAAGATTCTGTTAATTTTGATGATCCTTTGGTATATTTTGCTTCACTAAACAACAAAAAAGTACACGTAGAACAACAACAAGAAGAAGTTGGGTCACAGGGTGTAACCACGGATGTTAATGTTGTTGAAGAATCCGTAGTAGATTCACAAGAAGTTAATGTCACTACTACTACGAACATTGAAGAATCCGTAGTAGATTCACAAGAAGTAGATCCAGAAATTACAACAACCACGAACAACAATGACGATTCGTCGTCGTCTTCATCATCGTCGTCAGTAAAACCTGTAAAGAAACAAAGGAAACCACGTAAGAAAACTGCACCAAAAGTTAAAGATGATTCGTCAGATGATTTTTGTGCATTGTCTGATTCTGATGATTCTGATGGTTCTGGTTATTATCGTTATGATAATTATACTTATTGTAAAGTTATATATTCATATCAAAATAATCCTGAAGAAGCAGAAATTATAAAAATAATGTATAAAGAAATATTAAAAACTATTGCTGCAAAATACGTTGTAGTTGATTATAAACAATCTATTGGTGTTATTGCTGGTAATAAAAAATGTGATTTTGATCAATTACGTAATACATTCCAAAGTAAGATTAATGCTTACAAGAGAATAAAAGGTATTGAATTAAAAACACGTTTTCGTTACTGTGAAATTGATGGAGATATTAAAGATGTATTAACAAAGGTTGTTGGTACTATTGTACAAAAAAAAAGATTATTATAATTCTGTTTCATCCGTTGTTAATTCATGTTCTACATGATATTTACAATCATGTGTTAAATTGTATGCATAAAGTAATTTTTGTAAGTCCTCTATTGTGTAATTAATAAAATAAATCATTTGGTCATTAAACATTTTTCTGTTAGCTTTGTTATACGGGAAATAAATAATACCTTCTGATTCTGATGAACACAAAAAATTTATTATTTGTAAAAACAATTGAGTATTTAATATCACACCACCAAATTCATATGTTTTAGAATCACCTAATGTTGTTCTTGTTACTTCATATAAATCAATTAAATTTAATAATACTGTTGTTTGCTGATAATAAGTTTTTTCATACTTTGTTAAACCTTTTTTTTCTGATAAACCTGTAAACACAATTTTCATGAATTTTTCATAAGGTGAAGAACCCGAATTATTATTATTAATATATTGTGATATTTTTCTAAGTATTTCAGTCTTCGTTGTATCTATTATATTATAAATTTCTTCGTATGTTTCAGGTAAATGTTGTTCATTTTCTTGCATTAAATGAGAACCAAATGTTTGATCTATTTTTTGTAGATCTATTCGATTTGGTCTTGTATTCTGTGGTATTGTTGTTACATAATGAATAGTTAACTTTTTATCACGACATTCTTTATTCAATGACATCACGCGTACAACACTTTTTAAAGGATATGATTGTTTATAACAACCATATTTATAAAAAGGAGATATTACATAAAATTTAATTTGTGTCACAACAGGAATTAAATTTGTTTCATGTTCCTCAAACATTTCTTTTACTTTATTATTATTTAAAAATAACCAAAAACCTTGTATAATTCTTTGTACACTCAAGTTGTCTGTTGAACGATTATTTGTATACACCATCCTTGAAGAATTTATTATTTTGTGAATATCTAATGATGTATCTATTTCTGTTAAATTTGTGTAATGTAATATAAAAATTATAAAAGAACTCCATAACATACAATAACCTTTTAATTCATTTTTTTTATATTTTCCAATATCGAATGATTGTAATCCATTTACGTATGGTGTTGTTACATAAGGAGGTATGACTTCAATACCATGATCTTTTAATAAATTATATAAAATACAAAATACCTTTTCAGTTACCCATTTGGAATCAAAATTATCAAAATAACTTCCATGTGGTTCGTAATAATACGCTTTTTTTTCTTTTTTATCATACACCAAACAATTTCTGTGATTAATAATATTCTTCTTTTTACGAAGTCCTTCAAAGTTATATTCAGACAAACCTACAAAAAAAGGTATATATCTAGTTTCAGTTGGAAATAAATTTGAATATGTATTTATAATTTCATGAAGAAGGTTTAGGTCATATTCGCGATCACCAATGTATATTTTACAACCATTTAATGTCTGATTTGGACTGTCAAAAATAAAATCAATTTCTGGTATTATTTTATTTTTATCTTTTAAAATTACATGATTACCAATATTTCTTTCCGAATAAATATTATCAACAAACCATTGTGTATTTTGATTCAATGTTGTATTATACTTTCTTTGAATTTTGTGAAAAAATGCAAATAGGTATTCAAGACTTTCAAATTCAAATTTTGGTATATTAACTTTTACAGTAGTGTCAACTACGTTTGTGTTGTAGTAATTAATTAAATATGGATTATCACGTACGTTGTCACGTGCGTTGTCACGTGCGTTGTCACGTGCGTTGTCACGT
>JACCEC010902631.1_pt1 | contig 22951 bp, 15 predicted proteins | sample 7450121 | NCBI WGS metagenome assembly JACCEC01 (sample SAMN15323455, study PRJNA562643) | freshwater metagenome | isolation source: river surface water | place: USA:Blue River Watershed | collected 2017-08-18 | reverse complement strand
GAGATGTTTGGTTAAGTCCAGCAACGAGCGCAACCCTTGTCTTTAGTTACTTCTATACTTGTATAGATCTCTAAAGAGACTGCCGGTGCAAGCCGGAGGAAGGAGAGGATGACGTCAAGTCAGCATGCCCCTTACACCCTGGGCGACACACGTAATACAATGGTTGGGACAATCAGAAGCGATCTCGCGAGAGCTAGCGAATCTGCTAAACCCAACCTCAGTTCGGATTGCAGGCTGCAACTCGCCTGCATGAAGCCGGAATCGCTAGTAATCGCCAGTCAGCCATATGGCGGTGAATACGTTCCCGGTCCTTGTACACACCGCCCGTCACACTGCGAAAGGAAACCAAAAGCGAAGCAGCGAATTTAACCGAGTTAAATCGGAGAATAGTTACCACCTTGGGGTTACTGATTGCAGTGAAGTCGTAACAAGGTAGGGCTACTGGAAGGTGGCCCTGGATCACCTCCTTCTTAAGGAAAATTAATATTCTGTTTTTATACAGAATAAAAAAGTCATCAATTAGATATGACTTATTAAAAGTTCGAGTGTCGAAAGGCATTCGAACTTTTTAGCATTCAGCATAGGCATTTTGTTAAAGAATTTTTTTTAACCTAATTTTAATTAATAAATCTCTGGGGGCTATTAGCTCAGGTGGTTAGAGCGTACCCCTGATAAGGGTAAGGTCGCTGGTTCAAGTCCAGCATAGCCCACCCAGAGCTCAATATTTGCAATAAACTGTGACTTATAAATTGTTCAATTTAAGGTAGGGGGTATAGCTCAGTTGGTAGAGCGCTGCCTTTGCAAGGCAGATGCCAGCGGTTCGAATCCGCTTATCTCCAACCTTCATTTTTTAAAATGTTAAGAACAATGACAAACACAAGTTAAAACAAAATGGTCAAAAGAACCAAGGCGAATGGCGGAGACCTAGGCACTTAGAGACGATGAAGGGCGCAGATACCGGCGAAACGCTTCGGGGAGCTGGCAACAAGCTTTGATCCGAAGATACCCGAATAGGACAACCTTTAAAACTTCTTCATGAATTCATAGTGAAGAAAGAGACAACCCAGTGAATTGAAACATCTTAGTAGCTGGAGGAAAAGAAAGCAAACGCGATTCCCGTAGTAGCGGCGAGCGAAACGGGAACAGCCTAAATCCATTCTTCGAATGGAGGTAGTGGGAAGACAACTAAACTTGATTCTACAAAAAGTATTAGACGAAGCAGCTGAATCCTGCACCATAGGGGGTGAAAGTCCCGTAGTTAAAAGCTTTGAACAATGTCAAATCCCGAGTAGCATGGGGCACGTGAAATCCCGTGTGAATCTGCGAGGACCACCTCGTAAGGCTAAACACTCCTAAGTGACCGATAGCGAAATAGTACCGCGAGGGAATGGTGAAAAGAACCCCCACAGGGGAGTGAAATAGAACATGAAACCGTTCGCTGACAAGCAGTGGGAGGATTTTTGAATCTGACCGCGTGCCTGTTGAAGAATGAGCCGGCGACTTGTAGGGAGTGGCTGGGTTAAGGAAACCAATCCGGAGCCCAAGCGAAAGCGAGTCTGAATAGGGCGCAAACGTCACTTCTTACGGACCCGAACCCGGGTGATCTAATTATGACCAGGATGAAGCTTGGGTAACACCAAATGGAGGTCCGAACCCACCGATGTTGAAAAATCGGGGGATGAGTTGTAATTAGCGGAGAAATTCCAATCGAACTCGGAGCTAGCTGGATCTCTCCGAAATGCGTTGAGGCGCAGCGGTGACGACGAGCTGTCTTAAGGGTAAAGCACTGTTTCGATACGGGCTGCGAAAGCGGTACCAAGTCGTGGCAAACTTAGAATATTAGACATAGCCTTCCGTCAACCAGTGAGACAGTGGGGGATAAGCTTCATTGTCAAGAGGGAAACAGCCCAGATCACCAGCTAAGGCCCCTAAATGGCCGCTAAGTGGAAAAGGATGTGAGAATGCAGAAACAACCAGGAGGTTTGCTTAGAAGCAGCCACCCTTGAAAGAGTGCGTAATAGCTCACTGGTAAAGCGTTCTTGCGCCGACAATGGCCGGGACTAAGCGGCCTGCCGAAGCTGTGAGATTTTTTATGAAAAATCGGTAGGAGAGCGTTCTGTTAAGGGTGAAGCTTTTTTGGAAAAAAAGGTGGACGAAACAGAAGTGAGAATGTCGGCTTGAGTAACGAAAACATTGGTGAGAATCCAATGCCCCGAAAACCTAAGGGTTCCTCCACAAGGTTCGTCCGTGGGGGGTGAGTCAGGACCTAAGACTAGGCCGAATGGCGTCGTCGATGGAAAACAGGTTAATATTCCTGTACAATTTTTTCTAGGAACCGAGGGACGAAGCAGGCTAAATTAGAACTATTTGTGGATTGTAGTGGAAGCGTTCAAGGCGTTGATAGATCGAACAAAAACGATCTAGAGTTGAGACGTGACCCCATCTTCTGTCTTCGGAAAGAAGATGCTAATGATGTCATACTTCCAAGAAAAGCTCGAACACCTCTCTTTACGAGATAAAATAGAAAAAATTCCTGTACCTGAAACCGACACAGGTAGGTAGGTAGAGAATACTAAGGGGCGCGAGAGAACTCTCTCTAAGGAACTCGGCAAACTGGCCCCGTAACTTCGGAAGAAGGGGCGCCCTCTAACCATGAGGGTCGCAGTGACCAGGCCCATGCAACTGTTTATCAAAAACACAGGTCTCCGCAAAGTCGTAAGACGATATATGGGGGCTGACGCCTGCCCAGTGCCGGAAGGTGAAAGAAGTTGGTTATTCTTCGGAAAAAGCTGACAACTGAAGCCCCGGTGAACGGCGGCCGTAACTATAACGGTCCTAAGGTAGCGAAATTCATTGCCAGGTAAGTTCTGGCCTGCACGAAAGGCGTAATGATATGGGCGCTGTCTCGGAGAGAGACTCGGTGAAATAGACTTGTCTGTGAAGATGCGGACTACTTGTACCTGGACAGAAAGACCCTATGAAGCTTCACTCCATACTGTAATTGGGTTCGGGCTTTTCTTGCGCAGCCTAGGTGGGAGGCGTTGAAGATTTTCTTCCGGGAAAATTGGAGCCATCAGTGAGAGACCACTCTGGAAGAGCTAGAATCCTAATGGTATTCCTTGAATCAGGATACTTGACAGTTTCAGTAGGGGAGTTTGTTTGGGGCGAACGCCTCATAAAAGGTAACTGAGGCGTGCAAAGGTTCTCTCAGTCTGGACGGAAATCAGATGTTGAGTGTAAATGCAAAAGAGAGCTTGACTGCAAGACCTACAAGTCGAGCAGGTGCGAAAGCAGGCGTTAGTGATCCGACGATGCGGAGTGGAACGGTCGTCGCTCAACGGATAAAAGTTACTCTAGGGATAACAGGCTAATCTTTTCAGAGAGTTCATATCGACGAAAAGGTTTGGCACCTCGATGTCGGCTCTTCCTATCCTGGGGCGGTAGTACGTCCCAAGGGTCGGGCTGTTCGCCCGTTAAAAGGGAACGCGAGCTGGGTTCAAAACGTAGAACACTGCGTGTTTGCACAGCAATGTGCATTAAGCATTGGCTTATATCGGTGGAGCCTTCTTGAAGTTGCAAACTGACTTCAATGGTAATGCCGAGGGAAGCCTTTGTTAAACTGAAATTATTAAGTAAAAACATTAACAACAGAAGGAACAACATTTTATGAATCCACTTGGAGAGAAGCAATTAGCTTATATTGCAGGTTTTCTTGATGGCGACGGCAGTGTAATTGCTCAAATCGTCATTAACAAAGAATACGTATTGAAGCACCAACTACGAGTTACGGTGTCATTTATGCAGCTTACTATTAGAAAAGACTTTCTTATTTCCTTAAAAGAGGAAATTGGACTTGGTACTATTCGAGATAGAAAGGATGGTATCTCAGAAATCAACATTGTTGGACGAGAACAAGTGCAACCATTATTAAAAGCACTTCTTCCATACTTAAGATTAAAGCAAAAGCAAGCTCAGCTTGTGTTGCAAATTTGTGAACAATTGCCTCTTTACAAGAATGATCCGCAACTGTTCCTTGAATTATGTAAGTTAAGCGACCAAGTCGCTCAGCTTAATGACTCTAAAAAGCGAACTAACACTTCAGAAAGCGTTAGAAAAGCACTTATTGAATTGAAATGAATTTCAGAATAGCAAAGTCCCCGTAGAGACTTTTTCAATATATTCATATATTGAAAGGATATTTTCATTAATTAGAATGAAAGTATAATACGCCAACTCCTACTAAATGTTTATTTAGTTTAGGATGAAGACATAGTCCATGCCTAGCGAAAGTTAGGATTAAAAGCAATTTCATTAAATAGTGAAGTTGTTTCATGCGTGAGACAGTTTGGTCCATATCCGGTATAAGCGTTAGATTACTGAGGAGAGCCTTCTATAGTACGAGAGGACCTAGAAGGACGTGCCAATGGTATACCAGTTATCATTCCAATGGTAAACGCTGGGTAGCTATGCACGGAGAGGATAACCGCTGAAAGCATCTAAGTGGGAAGCCCACTCCAAGATGAGTAATCTCCATTAGGTAACAGTTAGACTAACTGTTTGATAGGTTCCAAGTATAAGGTCAGTAATGATTTCAGCTGAGGAATACTAACGACCGATTGATTTTGACCTAATTTAATTTGATTCTCTAGAGAAAATATCTCTAGAGAATCTCTATTTTATACATTTTTTAAAATGTTTTAAAAAAGAGAAACTTTAAAATTTCTCTTTTCTATCCTGGTGCTCCATGCTTAATTAGTACCACACTGATCCATCCCGAACTCAGTAGTGAAATGGTTAAGAAGTTGAACGAACTTCTGGGTCGTCCCTTTGGAATGTTCAACTTAGTGCCAGGGTGATTTTTATAGTCAATTCCAATCCAAAAACTAAAAACGTTAACTTATTTATTCCAATTTTGAATTAAATTAAACTAATTAAATTAAACTAAAGTGCTTTCGAAGAAAGCAATGAAATGAAATTAAACTAGAGAAAACTTTGTTTTCTCTCGGAAATCATCTTTCAGAAAACTTTGTTTTCTGCTATGGAATGTGCGAATCAAACTTCACCTTAGCGAATTGAAATTCTATTAGTTTCTTCGAAACTAATTTCAAATTAAGAATAAATTTGTGCGAAGCAAACTTCGCGCTAGCGATTTGAATTCTTAATTCCAATACATCAATATATTTCAATGCTAATCCATAGCTTTTAACAATTGAAAGAAGCGAAAACTTCATTTTATCTGGTTAAATATATATTGTTTTACAATATTGAGTTCTACTTTATTTCTATTATTTTTTAGAAAAAATGTTAGTCATTTTGTTCTTATCTTTCCAAACATAACCAAAAATGAATAACATTTAAATGAGTTTTCTGTATTAATTCTTTTTTTACTATAGAAAAGAAAATAAATTTCTAAAGAAATTTGAATGCTCCAACTCAGAAAACTTCGTTTTCTCAAATTGTTTTTTTGTATAAAGAAAACAATGTAGAGCCATAGAAAGATGGAAATAAATTGTTTTCAACAATTTTAATCCTTTACCAGTAAAAAGTACTATGTTTTTATTCAACTAATTTAATGAATACCTCTCAAACTAAAAATGCTCGTAGAAGTGGTTTATAAGCGTTTTAAGACCACTAAAATTTGTTTTAGGATAATTTCCTTATTGAACTCTAAAATGTTCTTAAAATGCTTTTAAATGCTCTTAAATGAGTATTTCAATTTTTACTTGCGATTATTCAAGAATTTAAAGAGAAAAACTTACGTATTTTCTTGCAATATTAGGTTTATGAACTTTATTTCATTGTGCGAAGCAAACTTCGCGCTAGCGAATTGAATTCAATTCAAAGTAAATGTAATCAATTTGAATGTTACATCAGAGAAAACTTTGTTTTCTCTTTGTGTGAAGCAAACTTCGCGCTAGCGATTTGAAATAAATTAATCACTTTAGCAATTCAAAGTGTTTTCTTTCAAAAAGAAAACAATGATACAAGCCTAAAGAAAACGAAGTTTTCTCTTAGTAGAAACAAAATAATAAAATCAAATAATCGTCATCAGAGAAAAACTAAGTTTTTCTCTTGGAAAACAAATTAAATAATTCACTTTGTTTCTGAAATTCTGTTCTGAGAACATAATTTGTCAAATCGCTAACGCGAAGTTTGCTTCGCACAAACTTTATTTTTTCTTTCTTTGATAAAAATTAAAGCTAAAAAGCTTTCAGTTCCAGTGCACTAAACAAAGTTTTAGTCAAATTCACATTTACTAAATAGTTGGAAAAGAAAACCGTGAACTAATGTTCACAAAAATGTTCACAAAACAAAATAGACTATTAAGTGAAGTTCACACTTCATCATTTAACGGTTTAGTGAAATATGAACCATAAGTGTTTATCAGAGGAATTCTTTCATGCGATTTTCTATAAGAAAATCTAATGATTATTTTAAAATTTCCAAAAAACTAAGGTGTGGAAAAACGTTAGAATTTTGGGTTTGTTTTTTGTTTACTTTTTGTGAAAATAAATTTGACAATTGTGTACTAACCTTGATATTATTTATACTTTTTATTATTAGGGTATATAGCTAATCAATTTATACTTTGAAAAGCTATTCAAAGTAATAAAAACTAGCTAAATTTGAAATTAATTAATGCAAATTAAGACTAAAATAAAAACCTTAAAAATCCTAAGAAATATTAAATTTTTTTGTATTCTAGTCTTAATTTGGGAAAAAAAATTTGAATTAATTAATTAATTAATTAATAATTAAGCAATTTTTACTTTAGCACCAGCTTCAACTAATTGTTGTTTTGCAGCTTCTGCTTCTTCTTTAGATACTGATTCTTTTAATGCTTTTGGTAATGTTGCAGTAAAGTCTTTAACTTGGTTTACAGCAATGTTAGCAATTGAACGTACTACTTTATAAATTGCAACTTTTTTATCAGCTGGAATTTCTTCTAAAATAACATCAAATAAAGTTTTTTCTTCAGCTTTTGGAGCAGCATCAGCAGTACCACCAGCTACAGCTGCAGGAGCCATCATCATAGCACCAGCTGCAGGTACAGAAGCATCTACACCAAAAGTTTCTTCAATTTTTGATACTAATTCAGAAGCTTCTAAAAGTGTTAATGTTTTTAATTTTTCAATGATTTCATTAACGTTTGACATAAATTAATCCTTCAATTTCGGAATTTAAAAAAGTTTGTATTAACCTTAAAACCAACATTTCAATTTATTAAAATTGTGCGAAGCAAACTTCGCGCCAGCGAATTGAAATTAATGTTGTTAAACTAACTAACTGCATTATACTGAAAACTCACTTTATAGTTAAAAGACAAATATAGTATTTTTATCTTTGATTATAGGTAAATTATTATTTAATATAAGTTGTTTTAACTACAACATTTTAATGTTGTAGATTCAATAAAATAATCTTTTTAAGATTATTTAAAATTACTAATTTATTTTAAAATTTCTCTGGCTTAGTTTAAGCCAGAGAAATAAAAGTTAACTTATTTACTAATTTTTGTTTGAATTTGATAAAACAAAAAGAATTAAATTTACTGAATTTTCTGGTACACCTAAAATTATAACAGAATAAAAAAAAATTTCAATAAAATTTTTAACTGAATAGCATTTAAAAATTGTAAAAAATACCTTAAATTATTCAATCATAGCATGATACGTTGCAACAGTAGCTGGAGAAGCACGATTTAAATGACGGAAAATTAAATATTTAAACAATACGTCTAATAAAACAGGTAATGTAGCAACCATTAAAAAAATCGATGTTTGATTTTCAGGTAATCCATAATGATGAAAAATGAATTGAAAGAAAAATTCCCAAATATTTGGTGAATGATAACCTACTAAGATATCAGTTAAAAATAAAATTAATAAAGATTTTTTACTATCATCTAGTCCAAAAAAAACTTCAGATAAAAAAGATTTTGTAATATTAATTTGAATTTCAAGTTTTGAAAACAAGTAAAGTAAAGTAACTAAACCAAATAAATCAGCAAAAATATGTGTGATAGCATCAATGCTATGTTCATTATAATGAATTGCTAATTCGGTAATTTTTTCTTTTAAACGTTCTTCAAAAACTGTACTTTCAACTAATAAATTTTCATTTTTTTCCGAATTCAACAATTCAACTTTACCGATTTCGGCTGAAAATTTACTTTGTTCAATATTGTAACTATTAACAGGAATTTTTTCTAAAGAATTTGAAACCAATTTGTCAGCATGTTTAGCTGGAAAAATTAAAGATTCAAAATAAATTTTTTCTTCAAACTCTTGAATCTCTAAAAAAGCTTCTTTTTGTTGATAAGCATTTAAAAAAATTTCCGGTTGTCGAATATTCCAATAATATTCAGCAATTGGATGAATTAAATACGTGCTTGTTAAAAAATTAACAAACGTTGGAACAAAAATAAGAACAAAAATACATTTTATTGTAGTTAAAAAAAGATAACGATAAAAACGATATTCTTGTAATACCAATTTTTCAACATCAAAAAATAATTGTTTTAAAAAACGGTCAAAAACACGATTAAATGATCGTGGAAATAAACCAATTTCTTCATATGTAATCGAAACAACTTGTTGCTTCGATGTTTCTGAGGCTGTTAGTTTAATTAATTTTCTGGTCTCATTTTTATCTTGATTTATGAAAGCTTTTTTTGTTTTAGATAACTCTAAAAAATTAGAACTATTTTTTAATGAATCCAAATTAGAGGTTTTTCTATTAAACTGAAAAATAGTCATTCAAATTTTTTAAATGTTGTTCACAATAATTTTCTCTACATTTTCTACTACTAAATTCTTTATCCTTCAAAATAAATAAAAGTGAAAATAAATTGCTTTTTTCTTAAATTTCTTTATTAAAGAAAAGCTCTTTTTTTCTAATAAAGCTTCAAAATTTGACTAGATATTAATCAAATTAATACAATTTTAATCTTTCTATTAAAAAAAAGTTGACAGAATTTTGAAATTTTGGGTTCTACATTTTCTAATTATTATTATTAATTTTTTTTTTTCAAATCATTAGTTTTTTAAGTAACAGTACTTAATTAACTAAAAATTAATTTTTCAGCTTTAAATTTTGAAATTACGTTTACTACAGTTTTCACAAAAAATAGTTAGTTGTTGACTTAAAAATTTGAAACTAAATTTACTTTCGTTTTTGTTTATTTTCAGAAAATATTTAATAAGAAAAAATATCTTTTTGTGGTTAACATTTGAAATTTTTAAGATTATTAAAAAAATACATATATGCTAATAACTTCTTCGAACACAAAACACTGTTCTAAAACCTAGATGGTTAATAGCACAGTGTTTAAATTTAAAAAAGTTTTTAGTCAAGTCCTTTTCCTGGGTTACGAGCAGGGTCATTTGAAAGGAAACCAAAAATAAATAAAGATACGAAGAAAGTTACCACAGTGTAAACGAAAATTTTTAGTGTTAACATAATTTCAAAAAAGAAAATAGATTTTTACATTGATTTATATATACAAAGTACAATTAATATAATACAAATTTTTGTATTTTTATTAAAAACATAACGTTATTATAAAATAATATTTTTAATTTTTCAATTTCCGGAAATAAAAGTCCAATAGAGCGCTAAAAAATAAATTTTTCTGGTTAGGTATTAAATGGAACAGGACTGAAACTTGAAAACCAATATTTTATTCGTTGTTTCCTTGAAAAAACTGAAACTAAGGACCAATCCTCATGGATCTATCCTCGTTCTAACAAACCGTACGCGAACCTCTCAATTCGTACGGCTTTAACTCGACAGTTTTTTACTCAAAAAGTAATTTGATTTTATAGAACGATTTTAACTATTTACCTTTTTTTGGTTTTTTGGACCAGTTCTTTTTTTACCTGCTCTCAGATATAGAGTTAATTATTGGTTTTAGATTTTTTTGTCTGCGTTCAAAACGAATATTGTAATCCTCTGCCAATAGTTGTGGTAGTCTTTCGCTGGTTTGAGTCAAAGTTTGGGTAACCTTGACAGAATGATGATGCCCAAGCTTGTTCCTTCTTTTTTCCTAGAACCAACCCCTTTTCTGATCAATCTTGCAGACCAGCTTTACCAACATGCTATTGTTCCCATAGGCTTTCGCCTTATTTCCATTGTGTCTTTTCTTGAATATTTAAGTCTTGGTCTTTTCCAAAGAATCAAGGGAGTTGGTTGAGTTCCGTTGCAATCCCGCAACGCAACAGATTATTATTGTAAATAACATGAATTGAGTTATAGTGCACGCACACAAAATTTTTTAATTTCAAAATTTCACTTTATATATTGATTTAAAACACAACAAATAAAAGTATGCTTTCTACTGTTTTTAATTTTTATTATTTCTAACGAATCCAACTTATGAATTTAAGTAGGCTTAGAGAAAAATAATTTTCTCTAAAACCTACTTAGTTTATTTTGAATTTTTAATACACTTTTATTTTTCATTTTAACGTCTATTAAAAATTCAAAAATTCTTAAGCTTTAACAGCAGAAGCTTTGAATTCTTCTAAGTATTCATTAATACCAGCTTTTAAAATAGTTTCAGCATCAGCATTTAATGCTTTAGTAGAACGGATGATTTCACCGAATTTAGGGTGTTTAGTTTCCATGTGTTTACGTAAACCAGCAACAAATGCACGTACACTTGCAACTTCTAATGAGTCTAAGTAACCGTTGTTACCAGCATAAATAGTAATAACTTGAGCTTCAACTTCTAATGGAGCGCTTTGTGATTGTTTTAAAATTTCACGTAAACGGCTACCACGAGCTAATTGTTTTTGAGTAGCAACATCAAGGTCAGAAGCGAATTGTGAGAAAGCTTCTAATTCAGCGAATTGTGCAAGAGCTAATTTTAATGTACCAGCAACTTGTTTCATAGCTTTAACTTGAGCAGCAGAACCTACACGAGATACAGAAATACCAACGTTAATAGCTGGACGGATACCAGCGTTAAATAAGTCACCAGATAAGAAAATCTGACCGTCAGTAATTGAAATTACGTTAGTAGGAATATATGCAGATACGTCACCTTCTTGTGTTTCAATAACTGGAAGAGCAGTCATACTACCTTCACCTAATGCGTCACTTAATTTAGCAGCACGTTCTAATAAACGTGAGTGTAAATAGAATACGTCACCAGGGTAAGCTTCACGTCCTGGAGGACGACGTAATAATAATGACATTTCACGGTAAGCTTGCGCTTGTTTAGATAAATCGTCATAAATTACTAATGTAGGACGTTTTGTATACATGAAGTATTCAGCTAAAGTAGCACCAGTGTATGGAGCTAAATATTGTAATGTAGAAGGCTCGTTAGCATTCGCCATAACAATAATTGTATATTCTAATGCATTGCGTTCTTTTAATGTATTTAATACTTGCGCTACAGAAGATGCTTTTTGACCAATTGCAACATAAACACAAATTACACCTTTACCTTTTTGGTTAAGAATTGTGTCAACAGCAATAGCTGTTTTTCCTGTTTGACGGTCACCAATAATTAATTCACGTTGACCACGTCCAATAGGAATCATAGCGTCAATAGCAATTAAACCTGTTTGAAGAGGTTCGTATACTGAACGACGAGAAATAATACCTGGAGCTGTTGATTCAATTGCACGACCTTCTTTTGAAGCAATTGGACCTTTACCATCAATAGGACGAGCTAAAGCGTCAACTACACGACCTAAGTAAGCTTCGCCTACAGGAATTTCAGCAATTTTACCTGTACAACGAACACGACTACCTTCAGAAATTTTTAATCCATCACCAAGTAATACTGCACCTACGTTGTTTTGCTCTAAGTTTAAAGCGATACCTAATGTACCATCTTCAAACTCTAAAAGTTCACCTGACATTGCTCTTTCAAGACCATAGATACGAGCAATACCATCCCCTACTTGGAAAACAACTCCAAAATCAACCATTTTAACATCTGGTGTGTATTGTTCAATTAAGTCTTTAATTAAATTGCTTAATTCTTCTGGTGTACGCATTGCCATAGAAATTAGATATTTTGATAAATTAAGGTTTCAAATCACCTTTTTTAGAAATGTATTAAAAATATTTAATAGATTTCTAACATCTAAAGCTTGTTTTTATTTGAACTCCAAAATATTATTACTTAAAAAAACTACATTTTCTCTTTGTTATAAGTTGGTTTTCGAAAACAAATTGTTTCTAAGTTATTATTTGAAAAATAACTTCAACAAAAAAATATTTGTAAAAAATATTAAATTTTTTAGACGAGTTACTGTTACTAGCTAAAATAAATATTTATTCTAAAAAGAATAAACTAAAAAGAGAAACTAAGTTAAGGTATATCTATATTTAATTAGCGGATGACGCGATTCGAACGCGCGACATTGGACTTGGAAGGACCACGCTCTACCTACTGAGCTACATCCGCATATGTACTAAAGACTATTTTACCAGAATATCTAAACTTTTTCAACATTTTACAAAACGGTTTGAGCCAAAAACAGTTAAATTTCCTAGAGAAAGCTTCATGTTATCTTCTCTAAAATCAAATTCATTCTAATTCTAAATTTTTGTAAAAACTTGAAAATTTGGGTAAAATTTTGGATTAGGTTTAATCTGACTTTAAATTTTTTTTATTTTGTAATATTCACAAAAAACAAGAGTTTTTTTTTTGAATATAATCTTTTCACGCCCTATAGGACTTGAACCCATGGCATCAGGTTTTGGAAACCTGCGTTCTACCAACTGAACTAAGAGCGTTTGTTTGTATAATTTATGCTTAAACTATTTCTTTAATTCTATAAATATTTTTATGTTTTGTCAATAAAAAACGAAAAAAGTATAAAAATTGCATTTGTTTATTCAGATGTATAATTTGGCTTTTAAAATTGTTAATTGTTCATAAAAACTTTGTTTTTTTATTAACAATTATTCACTTCAAAAACATAACGAAAAACAAATTTTTTTTTCATAATCATAAATAGTATAAAAAGGAAAATAGAAAAATACAACGTATTTTCCACAATTAAACAAAAGTTTTTTCAATTAATTTAATAAAATTGTGCGAAGCAAACTTCGCGCTAGCGAATTAAAAGTTTAGAAAATTTTGTAATAGGTTTTATTGCAAACAAATTACTTTATGTATTAGAAACATTGAATTTATTTTAAATTTTTCAAATTTGTTGTATCATATATAAATAAATTAATACAAAACTATTTATACTTAAAATTTCTAACTTGCTTTTTATTTCAACAAAAAACAATGTAAAAAATTTAAGTAGTTTAAATAATATTTTATAGAGCACACAAATCGTTAAAAAAAATCGTTACTAGAGTAACGAAGGAGTTAAATATGGCTGGAAAACCAGTAGAACGTCCGTTTTCTGATATTCTTACCAGTATTCGTTACTGGGTAATTCACAGTATTACAATCCCTGCTTTATTCATTGCAGGTTGGTTATTTGTAAGTACAGGTTTAGCATATGACGTATTTGGAAGTCCACGTCCAAACGAATACTTCACTGAAGATCGTCAAGAAGCTCCTTTAATTACAGACCGTTTCAATGCTTTAGAACAAGTTAAAAAATTATCACAACAATAATTTGAAATTTAAAAATGCTAAAGTTTTTAACTTTAGCATTTTTGTTCTATTTTATGATTTATTTCAATTAAAAAGATTCCCAAAAAACAAAGTTTTTGGGAATCTTTACTAAATTTTGTTTAAAGTTTTTTGCTTATTAAAAATTAACTTGAACCCAATTTGTTTCTACATTGTTTTTCTGAGAAACCAAATTCAATACAGTAAAATGTTTTTAACACTCTTTAAACTATTCCCATTTTATTCCACCAAAAAATTTAGTCGAAAATTTCATTTGCATTTTGGAAACATAGTTTCCCATGGAATAATATAAATAAGTTAAAATTCCAAAAATTGTTTAAAACATAAAGTTCCAAATATCTTGAAAAATGAAAGTATTTTTGTCCATCTTTGGAGATCTTAATAAGCTCTAAATTTATTACAGAATCCGAAAATAACAGTGAGAAGTTACTTATTTAAAGTAATTTTTGCCTGAAAATCAGTAAATGAATAAAATTTCCAAACATGACTAATCAATTATTAGCATCAGCCGTTGGCCGAAGAAAAGAAGCAGTTGCTCAAGTACAACTAATTCGTGGGACAGGTCAATTTTTAATTAACCACAAACCAGCACAAAATTATTTAAATAACGAATCAACGTCGTTATTAACAATTAAAGCTCCATTTGAAGCATTAAATCATGGAACTGAATCTGAAACAGAAAATAATCAAATCAATTTTAATCAAATTGATACTATTGTTACTGTTCAAGGTGGTGGATTAATGGGCCAATCAGAAGCAATTCGTTTAGGTGTTGCTAGAGCTTTATGTCTTTTAGCAAAATCAGATGAATCAAAAGAATTAGAAGTACGTAAATCTTTAAAAGTAAAAGGTTATTTAACGCAAGATTCTCGTGAAAAAGAACGTCGTAAATATGGTCTTAAAAAAGCACGTAAAGCTTCTCAATACCACAAACGTTAATCTAAAATTTTTGCAAATTCAAATGAATAAATTAGGCACTTTAGTTAGATTGCTAAATTCATTTGAATTTGAATTTCAAAGTTTTTTTATTTGAAAACAAAGTGAAAAAGGATTGTTTGATCAAAAAAAACGTAGTTTTTTAGCAATAAATCGACTTTATTTCCATTAAAGTCGATTTTTCTTTTTTGTTTGATATTTTTAATTAAATATGAAACAAGATATAAGATTGATGTTAATAAAAAATTTCAATTCGCTAGCGCGAAGTTTGCTTCGCACAATAAGTTGAAATTTTCTCTGCATCAATTAACCATTTTAAGTAACTAACATTTTCACTCTAAAAATTACAGTTTTAATTTTAAAACTGTAATGTATTTTAAAATTTATTTTTTCTAATGTAATATTCAAGCTTAGAATGTTACATTAACTTAGAAATTGATTAAATTAAAAATAGTTTAATTAAAATACATTTAGAAAAGTGTACAAATGCAAAAATCAAAATTCTCAAAGTTATTGCAAAATAACCTAATATTTGAATCTATAATTTAGAAATTCAAATTTCAGAGAATTTTTTCGAAAAAACTTTTTATAAGTTTTTGAAGTAAATCATTGAGTATTTTAATGAAGTAAATAAAATAAATAAGGAGATTTTATATGTTCAATAATAACCTGATTCGTCGTTATATTATTATTGGTGAACGAAGATTTAGTAATTATTGGTGGGCCTCAGTTATTTTACTAGGTGCTATCGGATTTTTAATCACAGGAATTACAAGTTATTTTAAAGTCGGTGGAAATAACATTTTATTTTTTCCACAAGGCTTATTAATGTCATTTTATGGCAGTTTAGGTTGTTTATTAAGTTTGTATTGGTGGTTTTTAATTTTTTGGAATGTTGGTGGTGGTTTTAACGAATTTAATAAAAAAGAAGGTTTTATTCGTGTTTTCCGTTGGGGTTATCCTGGAAAAAATCGTCGTATTGATTTATATTATAATATTCCTGATGTTGAAGCTATTCGTGTTGAAATCAACCAAGGGTTGGATTCACAACGAACGATCTATTTAAAACTTAAAGGTAAACGAGAAATTCCTATTACTGGAATTGGTCAACCATTAACTTTAAAAGAAATCGAAAAACAAGCATCAGAACTTGCCAATTTTTTACAAGTTTCGTTAGAAGGTTTATAACCGATTTTTAACATAGAACTAACTAATTCGTTAGTACCAATTACACTACTAATAAGCGTTCAAGTTATTCAAATTTTTTAAAAAAGTTTCTAACTTCTTTAAATTTGCTGAATACAAATTTATTGTATTTAAATATTAAAAATACAATTTTTTAAATAGAATTTTAGTCTTGAGAGTTCATCTTCTAATAAAAATTCTATTTGAAAAACTTTCCAAATTATTGGAATTTATATCTAATTAAGTTTAAATTAAGTCTAAATATTTAAAAAATTCTAAAAAAAGTTTTTTATTTAATTCTAAAAGAATTATTTCGTCGTGTTTTTAAAAAATTATTTTCTTTTTTAACTCCAATAATTTGAACGAAGTTAAACGAAAAAACATTATTTTCTCTGTTGACCAAAATAAATTGCGTTAGCAATTTTAAATTCAATTTTTTAAAGATTTAGTATTTTGACTAAAAAATTCAATTATGCCTAGATCTCAACGTAATGATAATTTTATCGATAAAACGTTTACAGTTATTGCTGATATTTTATTAAAAGTACTTCCAACATCACAACGAGAAAAGCAAGCTTTTAGTTATTATAGAGATGGAATGTCAGCTCAAGCTGAAGGTGAATATGCTGAAGCACTTCAAAACTATTATGAAGCTATGCGTTTAGAAACTGATGCATACGATAGAAGTTATATTTTGTATAATATTGGTCTAATTCATACTAGTAATGGTGAACATGGACGTGCACTTGAGTATTATTATCAAGCACTTGAACGAAATCCATCACTCCCAAGTGCATTAAATAATATTGCTGTTATTTACCATTATCGTGGCGAACAAGCTATTGAAAATGGTCAGTCTGAAATTTCACAAATTTTATTTGAAAAAGCAGCTGATTATTGGAAAGAAGCAATTCGATTAGCACCTACTAATTATATTGAAGCTCAAAACTGGTTAAAAATGACTGGTCGTGAATAATAACAATTTCAATTTTTAAAAGTAAAAATATTCTTTTTCATTTTAAAAAAAGTTTTAACAATAAACATTTGAAATTCAAATTTCAAAATCATCGTGATCAATTCATTTGATAAATTGATCACGATTGTCTTAAAAACTTTATTGCCAAGAAAAATGTTGCATAATAAAAACACAATTAGCGATTAAAAATTCAAATCTTCTTTAGAAATTTAAGTGGTTGAAAAAGTCTTCAAATTATTTTTAAATTGTTTTCTAAAAAAACAACTACAAATCTAAAAACAAATAAAAATTCAAAATTTTCATATCCTTTCGTAATAGTTTTTTTATAAAAAAACAAAAAAATAGAGATTATGTTAATATATATTTATACAAACGAAGGGGATATGGCGGAATGGTAGACGCTGTGGACTTAAAATCCATTGACTTTTCGGTCGTGAGGGTTCAAGTCCCTCTTTCCCCACATTAAAATTTAAAATACTTTATCGGCTAGATTTTCGTAGGATCGACGAGATTTTCTTTGAACTTGTTTTTTTTACATGGTTCCACAAACTCAAACTAAAGCTGGTGCTAGCTTCAAAGCTGGTGTTAAAGACTACCGTTTAACTTATTACACTCCTGATTACGTTGTTCGTGATACTGATATTTTAGCTGCTTTCCGTATGACTCCTCAAGCTGGCGTTCCAGCTGAAGAGTGTGGTGCTGCTGTTGCTGCTGAATCATCAACTGGTACTTGGACTACTGTATGGACTGACGGTTTAACTACTTTAGACCGTTACAAAGGTCGTTGTTACGATATCGAACCAGTTCCTGGTGAAGATAACCAATACATCGCTTACGTTGCTTACCCTCTAGAATTATTCGAAGAAGGTTCTGTAACTTCATTATTCACTTCAATCGTTGGTAACGTATTTGGTTTCAAAGCTTTACGTGCTCTTCGTTTAGAAGATTTACGTATTCCAGTAGCTTACGTTAAAACATTCCTTGGCCCACCACACGGTATCCAAGTTGAACGTGACAAATTAAACAAATACGGTCGTGCTTTATTAGGTTGTACAATCAAACCAAAATTAGGTTTATCAGCTAAAAACTACGGACGTGCTGTTTACGAATGTTTACGTGGTGGTTTAGACTTCACAAAAGACGACGAAAACGTAACTTCACAACCATTCATGCGTTGGAGAGACCGTTTCCTTTTCTGTGCTGAAGCTATCTACAAATCACAAGCTGAAACAGGTGAAATCAAAGGTCACTACTTAAACTGTACTGCTGGTACAGCTGAAGAAATGATCAAACGTGCTGTTTGTGCTAAAGATTTAGGTGTACCTATCGTAATGCACGACTACTTAACAGGTGGTTTCACAGCTAACACTTCATTAGCTAACTACTGTCGTGACAACGGTTTATTATTACACATCCACCGTGCTATGCACGCGGTTATTGACCGTCAACGTAACCACGGTATTCACTTCCGTGTTTTAGCTAAAGCATTACGTTTATCTGGTGGTGACCACTTACACTCTGGTACTGTAGTAGGTAAATTAGAAGGTGAACGTGAAGTTACTTTAGGTTTCGTAGACTTAATGCGTGACGAATACATCGAAAAAGACCGTTCACGTGGTATTTACTTCTCTCAAGACTGGTCAGGTATGGGTGGTGTTATGCCAGTTGCTTCTGGTGGTATTCACGTATGGCACATGCCAGCATTAGTTGAAATCTTCGGTGACGACGCATGTTTACAATTCGGTGGTGGTACTTTAGGTCACCCTTGGGGTAACGCTCCAGGTGCTGCTGCTAACCGTGTTGCTTTAGAAGCGTGTGTTCAAGCTCGTAACGAAGGTCGTAACTTAGCTCGTGAAGGTGGCGACGTAATCCGTGCTGCTTGCAAATGGTCTCCAGAATTAGCTGCTGCTTGTGAAGTTTGGAAAGAAATCAAATTCGAATTTGATACTATTGACAAACTTTAATTTTTTATTTAACTAAAACATTTGGACTTGTAAGAGTTCAAATGTTTTTCAGTAGATAATTAATTTTCTTCAATTAGCATTTCATTTGAATTGAAAAATTCAATGGGATGCTAATTTTGATTTAGGTTTAATCCATTTCAATAGTAATAAAAACTAATGAAACAAAAATTGATTTGCAAATTCAATTTCTAATTTATAATGAAAAATAAAAATACTTTAGTAAATAAAAATTAGTTTGAATTAGATAAATTTTCTTTTAAAAATTTCAACTCAAATTTGACTTTTATTTTTAAAAGTATGCTATAATATTTTAAATATTAGATTAAGCTTAACACCTATTGAAGGGTCGATGCCCGAGCGGTTAAAGGGGGCTGATTGTAAATCAGCTGGTTATGCCTACGCTGGTTCGAATCCGGCTCGACCCAATTTTATTTTATATTCAATTTGTCCCATTAATTGTTTTAGTGGACATTTTCTATTCTGCCCTCAAGGGTCCGCGTCAGCGGTTATGTTCTAAATTAAAATTCATAAACAGAAACTCAAAACTTCAATGACTAATTTTTTCAATAACTTTAAAAACCTTAAGTTAAAAACTTATAGTTTTTAGAATTAAATTAAGTGTACAAGGTTTATTCAAGTTTTGAATAAACCATTATTAAATTTTTTTCAAATTATGTTCAAAAAGTATAATTACAAGGTAAAACTTTTCTCGTTAAAAATTACTTAGCGATACTTAGAAAGAAAAAGTTGACATTGAATTTTTAAATTATTTCAATATATATTTCTCTCATTATGGCAAGACAAACAAGAAAAATTATCACAAATAAACCAAAAAAAAGAGTTTATCGTGGTGTAGTTCATATTCAAGCAGGACATCATAATACTATTATCACTGTAACAAACATTCGTGGTGATGTATTATGTTGGAGCAGTTCAGGTGCGTGTGGATTTAGAGGTAAACGTAAAGCAACAAGCTTTGCTGCAAAAAAAGCAGCAGAAATTGTTGCACGTAAATCACGTGATTTAGCAATGCGTGAAGCAAAAATTTTAGTAACAGGTCCAGGCCAAGGTCGCGAAAGCGCAATTCGTGAAATTTTTAATGCTGGTATTAAAGTAAATGTTATCCGTGAAAAAACAGGTATTCCACACAATGGTTGTCGCCCACCTAAAAAACGTAGTGTTTAATAATTCTATCTAAATAGACTATTTTTGAAAAATTAAGAATCTAATACTCGTTTTAAAATATTAAAATAACTCCTTTATTCTACTCTAAAAGTAGAATAGGGGTTATTGAATTTTGACATGAATTCATTATTCAAATAATTTTGACTTTAAAAAAATTTATTTTTGTTTTTTAATACTTGACGAAACATACTATTATGTAATATAATAGAAAGTATTAGCGATTAGCTGCCTGCTTAACTCAATCGGTAGAGTATCGGTTTTGTAAACCGAATGTTGCGGGTTCAATTCCTGTAGCAGGCTAATAATAGTTTGAATTATGTGTAAGGTCAAAATCTTAATTTAAAATTATAACCTATGAAATTAGCTTATTGGATGTATGCTGGCCCCGCTCATATTGGGACATTAAGAGTCGCTAGTTCTTTTAAAAATGTACATGCAATTATGCATGCTCCTCTTGGAGATGATTATTTTAATGTAATGCGTTCAATGCTTGAACGTGAACGTGATTTTACACCAGTAACAGCAAGTATTGTAGATCGTCACGTTTTAGCTCGTGGATCTCAAGAAAAAGTGGTAGATAATATCACACGTAAAGATAAAGAAGAACGTCCAGATTTAATTTTATTAACACCAACTTGTACATCAAGTATTTTACAGGAAGATTTACAGAATTTTGTTAATCGTGCTTCATTAGAAACGGACTGTGATGTTGTACTTGCTGATGTTAATCATTATCGTGTAAATGAATTACAAGCAGCAGATCGAACATTAGAACAAATTGTTCGTTTTTATTTAGAAAAAAGTCAAAGACAAAATGATTTACCGCAAACTAAAACGGCTAAACCGTCTGTTAATATTATTGGTGCTTTTACACTAGGATTTCATAGTCAACATGATTCACGTGAATTAAAAATTCTATTAAACGATTTAGGTATTGACATTAATGAAATTATTCCAGAAGGTAGCTCAGTTCAAAACTTAAAAAATTTACCAAAAGCTTGGTTTAACATTGTTCCATATCGTGAAATTGGTTTAATGACAGCTGTTTATCTTCAAAATGAATATAAAATGCCTTTCGTTTCTATTACACCAATGGGAATTGTAGAAACAGCAAATTTTATTCGTCGAATTGATGAAATTTTATCTGATTTAGAAAAAACTGAAGAATTAATCAGTCATCCAAATGTTGATCGATCAAAAATCTATGAAGAGTATATCGATAAACAAACTCGATTTGTTTCGCAAGCTGCTTGGTTTTCTCGTTCAATTGACTGTCAAAACTTAACTGGTAAACGTGTTGTTGTCTTTGGAGATGCAACTCATGCAGTAGCTATGACAAAAATTTTATCACGTGAAATGGGTATTCGTGTAGCTTGTGCTGGAACTTACTGTAAACATGATAGTGATTGGTTTAGAGATCAAGTTGTGGGTTTTTGTGATCAAATTTTAATTACCGATGATCATACTCAAGTAGGAGATATGATTGCTAAATTAGAACCAGCAGCTATTTTTGGAACTCAAATGGAACGTCATGTTGGAAAACGATTAGATATTCCTTGTGGTGTAATTTCATCTCCTGTGCATATTCAAAATTATCCATTAGGATATCGTCCATTTTTAGGCTATGAAGGGACAAATCAAATTGCAGATTTAGTTTATAATTCATTTAATTTAGGAATGGAAGATCATTTATTAGAAATTTTTGGTGGACATGATACTAAAGAAGTTATTACAAGATCTCTTTCTACAGAGGCAGATTTAACTTGGTCATCAGATGGATTAGCTGAATTAAATAAAATTCCAGGTTTTGTACGAGGAAAAGTTAAACGAAATACAGAAAAATTTGCTCGTCAAAAAGGAATTCAAGTAATTACAATGGAAGTAATGTTTGCTGCTAAAGAAGCTGTGGGTGCATAAATTTTTATATTTGATTTTAAAAAAATAAAACGTTTATTTTTTTAAGAAATATTGAGATTACATTTTATGTTTTGTTTTATTCTTTAATTCTCAAAACTAAAATTTTTTTATTTTTAGAAGGTTCCATAAGAAAAAATAAGTTTTCTACAAAATTTAGATTAATTTTTTTAAAAATATGGTAGGATTATTTAAGTCTTTTTAATTTTTTTACAACTTTTCGATTTTTTATTTGAAAACATGAATTAATTTATTAATTATGAATTTTGATATTTTATTACAACTTGTAGCAATTGGTGCAGTAGTTGTTGCTGGTCCAATGATTATTGTTTTATTATATGCTCGTAGTGGAAATTTATAAAAATTTCAGAGTGTTTTTTTGAAAACACTTTAGATTCAAGATCAAAACTAATTTATTAGTTGATCTTTTTAAAAATCTAAAATTATTAAGAGATAAAGTGACTTTATATCACTTTATCTCTTATTCTTAACGATATTGAAAAAAAGATTGGATTAGTGTAATATTAGATGTAATATATAATACAATACAATTTCCAATCAAAAAAATATAAGGGTTAGTAACTCAATGGTAGAGTACTCGGCTTTTAACCGATAAGTTCTGGGTTCAAATCCCAGCTAACCCAAAATAGAAATCAGCTCTTTATTTTGACTAAAATATAACCAAATCTTTTCTGTTTTCATATTTTATATTTTATGAAAAGAAATAGCGTTCATGTTGTGTCAGCAATTTTTCTCAGAGAAATATTTTTCTGAAATTTTAAATACATTTCTTTTGTTCGAAGTAAATTTCGCGCTAGCGAATTGATCTTTTATTTTTGAATAAAACTTTGGTGAATTTCTAGTTTAGAACACAAAATTTAATGACTTGATATTTTTATTATATTACTCCATTTGTGATTTATCTTTCTGTCTACCCAAAAAAATGGATTATGTACTTATAGTAAAAATTCAAAAACTAAAAAATTTATTGAATTGCAATAAAACCTTAGTTTTATTGATCAACCCATAAGTTTTCAAAATTTAGTTAATGGAACTATTATTTTGTTTCAAAATCTAAGAGCAAGTTTTAAAAACTTGCATATTCTCAGATAATCAATTACAATTAGATAGACTTCATTATAGGGCCTGTAGCTCAGTGGACTAGAGCACGTG
>JACCEC010999089.1_pt1 | contig 22954 bp, 19 predicted proteins | sample 7450121 | NCBI WGS metagenome assembly JACCEC01 (sample SAMN15323455, study PRJNA562643) | freshwater metagenome | isolation source: river surface water | place: USA:Blue River Watershed | collected 2017-08-18 | reverse complement strand
GGATGTCAACAAGCCGGATGCAGCCTTCTAGGGGGAGAAACCGCCGAAATGCCCGGATTTTACCAACCGGGGGAATATGATATGGCGGGTTTTTGTGTGGGAATTGTGGAAAAAAGCCAAATGTTGAACGGTTCCCAAGTCCAAATCGGCGATATCGCCATTGGATTAGCCAGTAGTGGCGTTCACAGCAATGGTTTTAGTTTAGTGCGAAAAGTGGTCAGTGATGGCGGATGGCATTGGAATGATTGTCCTGAAGCTTTGGGAGGTCAATCCATCGGAGAAGTCTGTTTAACGCCAACGCAAATTTACGTTAAACCGATTTTACAAGCCCGGAGCAATGGTGTAGAAATTCATGGCATGGCCCATATTACCGGAGGCGGTTTACCGGAAAACTTACCTCGCTGTTTGGGAGAAGGACAAGCCGTGAAGATTCATCCCAATAGTTGGCCCGTGCTTCCGATTTTTAACTGGTTAGCTGAAGCAGGACAAGTGAACCCGGCTGCCATGTTTGATACCTTTAACATGGGTCTGGGTTTTGTGGTCTTGGTTCCCCCTCAACAAGCGGAAACCACAAGAAAATGGTTTGAGACTCAAGGAATTCTGGCTTATCCCATCGGGGAGGTTGTATCAGGAACCGGGGGTTTAATTGGATTACCACTCAATTGATTGATCTCCTAATACTAGGATAAGCTATAGTCCGACCCACTACAGTTGTACAGACGTGCTAATAGTAATCAGGGCATAAATAAGCACCTGTAGAGACGCGCCATAGCCCGTCTCTACTAAATTCAGCAAATCCTTTCAGTGGTTACTATTGCCTATTGCAAGAGTGCCTATTGCCTATTCCCCATTCATAATTCGTAATTCCCTGTTCCCTATTTTCTATTAATAATTACCCATCATGTCAGTTACATGGCAAATAGCCAAAACCTACGAAGATATTCTTTATCACAAAGCCGACGGTATTGCTAAAATTACGATTAACCGTCCTGAAAAACGCAATGCCTTCCGACCTAAAACAGTTTTTGAACTCTACGATGCCTTTTGTGATGCCCGTGAAGACATCAATATTGGTGTAGTATTATTCACCGGAGCAGGGCCGCATACCGATGGTAAATATGCCTTTTGTTCCGGCGGAGATCAAAGCGTGCGGGGAGATGCAGGATATATTGATGATATTGGAATCCCGCGATTAAACGTTTTAGATTTACAACGGTTAATCCGAACAATGCCCAAAGTTGTAATTGCATTAGTGGCAGGATATGCCATTGGAGGCGGTCATGTCCTGCATTTAATTTGTGATTTAACTCTGGCGGCAGATAATGCGATTTTTGGTCAAACTGGGCCGAAAGTCGGGAGTTTTGATGGGGGATTTGGAGCAAGTTATTTAGCCCGAATTGTCGGTCAAAAAAAAGCACGAGAAATCTGGTATTTGTGTCGTCAATATGATGCTCAACAAGCCTTAGAAATGGGGTTGGTTAATTGTGTAGTTCCCGTAGAACAATTGGAAGCCGAAGGCATTCAATGGGCTCAGGAAATTTTAGAGAAAAGTCCCATTGCCATTCGTTGTTTAAAAGCTGCTTTTAATGCCGATTGTGATGGCCAAGCCGGGTTACAGGAATTGGCGGGAAATGCCACATTACTCTATTACATGACCGAAGAAGGAACCGAAGGCAAACAAGCGTTCTTGGAGAAACGAAGCCCAAATTTCCGTCAATATCCCTGGCTTCCCTAACCAAAAATTATCCTTGGGGGACAAATCATCACCTGTCCCCACAATCTCTTGACTACGCGAACAACGACTCTACCTCTTCTGACTCATGAACTCGATGGGACTCTAAGGGGATCACATCCCGTGAGCGAGGTTTTTCGGGTTGCAACTGAATCAAGGTTTCTAAGGCTTCCCAAGATGGAGCGAAGGCGGGGAGTGCCATTTGGCATGACTTCCACCCGCCTTTGACTGAAACTTGAAGCAACTGACAATGCCCCCCACGATGGCCTTCGGGTGTATAGTTTTGGCAATGCCGACAGACCGAGATCAAGTTTGCAGACTCCATGTTCAGTTCCCCAAGAAGAATATCTATTTTTTTATTGTCAGGGATCGCTTAATCCGGGTTTTTTATCGGCAAACTTCTATTCTGTCTAGGTTTGAGTTAGATTTTTAGTGTCGTTTTACTTAATACTTCTTTTATTTTTGCTTTAAAATTATATACACAATAAATTCAAAAGATTAAGAATTGTAAATTTGATAGCGTATACCTTAAACTGGATAAAATGGATGGGGATCAAGGTAAACTTTGGATTAAGGGATGGATAAACTCCGTAAAAATCCGGTTAAACAAAATTGTAAACTGCCTAAAGATAGAGATCAAGAGATCAACTTACAAGCAAGTTCATCAGCTTTCTAAACTTTGCATTGCACACAGGCTGCAAACTGACCAACGAGTCAATTCTCCGGGTGGGGTTGGACAGTGACATTGAGAACATAACGGCAGATGTTGCGATCGCTGTTGTACGGTACGCGCCCACTGTTGAAACGTGGTTAAAGGTGTAACAGCAATAGGACAATTAGAATTGATACAGGATGCTGTTAAGGTTGCAGGAAGCTCAACCCGACTCGGATGATTCTGCCAAAGTTGAGAAAACTCATCTGAAGGGGAAGTTCGGGAAACCAGTTGCTGATCCTGAGCTTGATATCGCCATTGCGCCGTCGAAAATTTAATATCCTCAACAGGGAATAATAATTTCTGATTCAATCGATACAGTAGTTGCATTCGTTTTAAAGTTAACTCTTGAGACCAAGTGGCACTCTGAGTGGCAATATTCAAGATCCCCCGATGCCAACTCACCGGACGACTATGAAGACAAGCTTTGGCTTCCACAATTTCTGGCCAACATTGACATAACTGTTGAAACTGTTGCTGTTCAGGGGTGAGAATTTGAGATTGAAGACGACTTAAGATTTGATGGAGGGATTGCATCTTGAACAAAATCAGCGAAAGGGATACAAAATAGATAAACTAGCTTGTTAGCCGATGATCCTAAAAGATTGTCAATAATAAATAGTCTTTGATCCAGAAACCTTTAAACAAAAAATCCTAATTCTAAAACCAACAACAAGCGGGTAGGAGTTTAACAATGAGTCACGCCTCTGGGATGAAGTCCCCTCAATCATCACAGCTAGAATTAAAACCTGAACTAAAAGCGGTTTTAGGGTGTTTGGATGTGCAACTAGAACCCGAATTAACCCGTTATCGGCGTTATCGACGACGCACCAAACAAACGTCGCCAGACTCAACAGAGCAAACTAACCCCCAATTTCAACAAGTACCCGATGCGGTCGCCGTAACCCTAAATGAAGGAGCCGCATCCGAAGGAAAACTCTTTGAACCCCAAGGTGAATCTTCCGGTTGGGAAACGGTGGTTCCATCCCAACCTGCCTTCTTAGCCGTTTCTAGGTCAGGGACAGACACAAAGGAACCGAAAACCAATCCTGCGGTTAGTTTTAACTTAAAGTCACCAACCCCGACCCCAAAGCCCTCGGATGGATATTTAGAATCAACGGAAGCACTAATCAAAAGTATAGAAGAACGACGTTCTCACCCATCGGAAAAACGAAGTTTGATGGCGAGTTTATTAACACCGATGGGTATTGCCTCAATGTTCCTATTTTTGTTATCCTGTACCGCTTTAAGCTATGTGCTTTCGTCCCCCTCGACTCGTACCAGCTTAGGGTTAGATCGATTTTTCCCGACTCCTACGCCAACAACTCCCCCCAGTCCGACTACTCCCCCGGTAACGGCAACCCTCGATCCTGGACTTCCGCCTACAGATTCTCTGTCTCCTAATTTAGCGGCGAAAGAATTTGTTAACTTGGATTTAGATACCTTAAGCCATATTAATCCCAGTCCTAATACCCTTCCTACGCCAACCGTTGCTCCATCCGTCCCCCCCAGTCCTGCGACCACTTTACCCGCACCCTCAAACAACCTCACCTCGCCCAATGACCCCGGTTTAAATAATCTCAGTCAAGAACTGTTACCGAAAAAACCAGGAACGGTTGTGATCCCGACCCCCACAGTTCCCCCCGTTACCGGGCCAAGAATCAGTACCACTCCTGTACAACCCAGTGGAGGTTCCGTCTCAAGAGTGGCGACGGCACCGACTCCACCAAAAGCTACAGAACCGATTAAATCTCAGGATGGTTATTATTATGTTGTTTTAGATTACAGCGATGAACGTTCCTTTGAGCAGGCTAAAGAAGTGATTCCTGATGCTTATATTGCCGAATTCAAAACCGGGAAAAAAATTCAAGTCGGTGCTTTAAGCGATGCCACCTCTGCCAAACGCCTGCGGGATGAGCTACAAGTCCAAGGCATTAAGGCTTATTATGATGTGCCCAAACCTTAAATTCTAAAACAGTTAATTGGGAACCTCCCAACTCGGAACAGACTAATGAACTAGCGTTAAACTGTAGACAGAAGTGATCGTAGAACCGTATATCATCAAAGGAATAATAGCGTCATGGGATTATTTGATCGGATTACTCGTCTGGTAAAAGCCAACTTAAATGATTTGGTGAGTAAAGCTGAAGACCCAGAAAAAATTCTGGAACAGGCGATTTTGGATATGCAGGAAGACTTGGTGCAGTTGCGTCAGGCCGTTGCTCAAGCGATCGCCAATCAAAAGCGCAATGAACAACAGTATAATCAAAATCAATCCGAAGCCAATCAATGGGAAGCTCGCGCTAAGTTAGCCCTACAAAAAGGAAATGAAACCTTAGCCAGAGAAGCTTTGCAGCGCAAGAAAAGTTACGCAGAAACGGCAAGTGCGATTAAAGCGACCCTGGATCAGCAAGCGGTTCAGGTAGATACCCTGAAGCGGAATTTAATTCAGTTGGAGAGCAAAATCTCTGAAGCTAAAACCAAGAAGAATATGCTCAAAGCGCGAGCGCAAGCGGCAAAAGCCAACGAACAGTTACAAAACTTATTGGGTGGTATTAACCCCAGTGGCGCAACGGCAGCGTTTGAGCGCATGGAAGAAAAAGTGTCAATTATGGAAGCCCGTTCTCAAGCCGCAGGAGAATTGGCAGGAAGTGATTTTGAAAGCAAATTTGCAGCGTTGGAAGCCGCAAGCGATGTAGACGCCGAATTAGAAGCTCTGAAAGCTTCAATTTCTCCGGCTTCAGTTGCCCCGTCTCTACCCCCCGGGCACACAACGGCAACGAGTACAACTGCTATGGATGATGAGTTGGAAAAGTTGAAAAAGGAATTAGATAAACTATAAGCCCTAATTATTAGCCGTTCCGTGTTTGGGCTTTTTGTTAGGGGTCAAGGGTGAATCAACCATTGACTCCCATTGATGATGGAAAGCCCCTCTCTGAAAATCTCAAAAAAAATCCGCTCCGTTTAGCCATCGATTGTAATTATACTATATAGTGTTAATGCGCTTGATCCGGTACTTTTACTTAGATCAATATTGAACCTGAAATAAGAAAAGAAAAAACAACAGATCAACTGAGTGATTGAATTTAATTATTATTCAAAACTATTCCTAAAGATGGCTAAAGTGCGTTTGCTGATTCTCAGTTCTTTTGCAGCTGGATTTGGGCTTTGCTCAATTGTTTTTTCCATCTTTACGATGATGTCTGAGTTCAATTTTTCGACCGTATTTCGATTTCTATTAACGTTAAGCTTTTTTGCTATTAACTTTTTATTTACTTTACATTACTATGGATTAATGTTAAAGGAATTTAAACTGGTTCATAAAATGAAAGCTCAACTAAAACGATTGAATTATGATTTTTAATTGCAGCTATAGCGTTCACAACGCTAAAATCAGGAAGAGATTAACATTAAAATAATAGCTGATTGATAGCGAGGAATTAATCATGTTAGATGCCCTCAATGCTTTATTCGGTCGTCATCCTGAACGAAATCAAGCCAAGGTAGAAATTTATACTTGGCAAACTTGTCCCTATTGTATTCGAGCTAAATTATTATTATGGTGGAAAGGCGTAAATTTTATCGAATATAAAATTGATGGGGATGATGGAGCACGGACTCAAATGGCTGAACGAGCCAATGGACGGCGGACAGTTCCCCAAATTTTTATTAATAATCAACATATTGGGGGCTGTGATGACCTTTATCAATTAGATGGAGAAGGAAAACTAGAACCGCTATTAGCCGAACCTGCTTAATGTTTCTTTCTCCCCTAACTTCTCTTCCAACCGGATAGGGGAGAAACATTAAGACTTTCACGCTTCAGAATTTCCATAACCTACCTCAACCGAATTCTTAATATTGATTTACAAAAATTCTAATAAGTTCATAATGTTTTTTTTGATGAACAAGATGTTAACTTTGGGCAAAAACGCTATAAATTAAAAAGTAAGCCAATCAAGAAACCGGAATTAAAAAGGAGTAACACAAAGTCCCAAGGGAAGCGATTCAACAGATATTGATCTACAACTAATGAATTCGTTAAATTTAACAATTCCTTAATTTTTGGGACTCCATCCTCAACGGTTGATCCTGATTTTCTGAGGTTTTCTCCTCAGAATGAGTTGTTTTTATTTGTGGAGTAAAAAATATGTCAGAAGCTGTCACAAACTGCCGTAATGTCGCAATTGTCGGCCCCTATTTAAGTGGAAAAACAGCACTTTTAGAAAGTATTTTGTCCGTGACGGGTGCAACCACCCGCAAAGGAACGGCAAAAGATGGCAACAGGGTCGGTGATAGTTGTGCAGAAGCCCGTGAACGGAATATGAGTGTAGAAGTGAATGCCGCCAGTACCGAATATGGCGGCATTCGCTTTACATTTTTAGATTGTCCGGGGTCTGTCGAATTTGCTCAAGAAACCTATAATGCATTAATTGGTACCGGGTTAGCGATTGTCGTTTGTGAACCTGATCCGAACCGGATTTTAACCTTATCTCCCTTGTTCAAATTCTTAGATGACTGGCAAATTCCCCATCTGGTTTTTGTTAATAAAATGGATCGGGTTTGTACCGATGAGGAACGCTGCATCACCAGTTTTACTGAACTTTTAAACGCCTTAAAAGCAGTTTCCACCCGTCCCATTGTTCCCCAACAATATCCCATCGGTCATGGTGAACAATTAGTGGGGTTTATTGATTTAATTAGCGAACAAGCTTATCATTATCATCCGGGTGCACCCTCTGATCCCGTACCGCTTCCAGAATCTCTGAAGGAAGCAGAACACGCCGCCCGTCAAGCGATGTTAGAGGAGTTAGCTAATTTTGACGATCATCTATTAGAAGAATTATTAGAAGAAATTGAACCGCCTCAAGATGAAATTGTCAAAGATTTAAAAATGGAATTAGGAGCAGATTTAATTGTTCCGGTATTAATTGGAGTCGCCGAACAAGATCATGGAGTGCGGGCATTATTAGATACGTTGGTTCGGGAAGCACCAGAACCCTCTGTCACCGCAGAACGACGGGGACTAAAATCGGCGGAAGGGTTGCCCATTGCCCAAGTTCTGAAAACCTATTACACCCCCCAAGGCGGTAAACTTTCCCTGGTGCGGGTTTGGCAAGGAGAACTCACCGAGGGTCAAACCTTAAACGGAGTGCGTCCGGGGGGAATGTATCGGATGCTGGGACAACAAACCCAAAGCGTACAAACGGCTAAAACCGGGGATATTGTCGCCTTAGCGCGGATGGAAGGCATTCAAACGGGGGATACTCTCACCACTGAACCCAATAAATTAAAATCTTCTCTCCCGAAAGCTACGGTTTTACCTGCGGTTTATGCTTGGGCAATTACCCCAGAAAATCGCAAAGATGAAGTTAAAATTAGTGCGGCGCTGTCTAAACTTTTAGATGAAGATCCTGCATTAAGTTGGGAACAACAGGGAGATACCCATGAAATTATTTTATGGGGTCAAGGTCAAATTCATTTACAAGTTACTTTAGATCGGTTACGGCGTAAATATAATTTACCGATGGTGACTCATTTACCCCGAATTCCCTATAAAGAAACCATTCGTAAAACGACGAATTCTCACGGTCGTTATAAACATCAAAGCGGGGGTCATGGACAGTTTGGAGATGTGTATTTAGATATTAAACCTCAACCTCGTGGGGAAGGATTTAATTTTAATGAAACCATTGTGGGTGGCGTGGTTCCCCGTCAATATATTCCGGGTGTTGAAATTGGCGTTCGAGAATATTTAGAACAAGGGCCGTTAGGTTTCCCGGTGGTTGATGTGTCTGTAACTTTAACTAATGGTTCCTATCATTCTGTAGATAGTTCGGAACAAGCATTTAAACAAGCTGCCCGGTTAGCTATGCAGTCAGGAATGGAGAAATGCGAACCTGTTTTATTAGAACCCATTACGTCTGTTGAAATTTGTGCGCCGAGTGATTTTACCTCTCAAATGTTCCAGTTAATTACCGGACGTCGCGGGCAAATTTTAGGCTTTGAACCGATGTCTGACTGGAAGGGATGGGATAAAATTTCTGCTTATATTCCCCAGGCGGAAATGCAGGATTTAATTGTAGAATTACGGTCTTTAACGTTAGGAGTCGGTTACTTTAATTGGCAATTTGACCATTTACAAGAAGTTCCTGAAAAGTTAACGGAACGGATTTTATCAACGAGTAATGGCAATGGCAATGGTAATGGCAAATCGTAAGATTTAATCCTAAACAGGGGAATGACAATCAAGTTTTGTTTTCCCCTATTTTTAGGGTTTACTTTCTAACGCTAATGATAAATCTTGCAAACAAAGACGGGTTAACTTTTGGCGAGCGCTCGCATCTTCTGGCTTGTGAATATCAATATTAGTGGCAAAAAAATAAACATTTTGATTCTGTTCTAAATAGCCCACATACCAGCCAATATTCGGGGTTCCTTTGCTCTCCCAACCTGTCTTGGCTCGAAGGGTATAGTTAGGAGTCTTTTCAGCAATCATAATATCTTTTACAATGGAGATAGAGCGTTGAGAAAACGGTAACTCATTGTTATAAAGACGGCGGAGAAATTGAATTTGCTGTTGAGGAGTAATTCTTAATTCTCCCCGTAACCAAAATTGATCAATTTCTTCGGGTTTACCAATCATTTGATTACCATATTTTGCTTGAGTTACCCAATATTTCATTTGTTCATAACCCACACGCCGAGCTAGAATTTGATAAAACCAAACCGCAGAAACTTTGAACGCTTCTCTTAGGTTTAAATCTTGATTCCATCCCGCAATTGAGTGTTGAGTTCCGTCCCAAGGTAAAATAGTTTTTTCATCAGCGATGGCGTTTGTTTCGAGGGCAATTAAAGAATTAAGAATTTTAAAGGTAGAAGCAGGTAAAAATTGAGTTGTATTTCGGGTGGGGTTATATTCATAAAAGCGATTCTGATTTAAGTCATAAATAATAATTGATCCTTCAATTCCTAAATCTTTAAAATGACGCTCAAAATTTGGGTTTAAGTTCTGATTTTGAGCTATTTTATTAATACTTAAAACCTTAGTTTTTATCGAGTAAGTGGTTGATGCAGACTGGGCTTTAGTTGTTGGTAAAAATAGACTATTAATACTACTAAAACCCAATAAGATAGCCATAATTTTTAGTTGTTTTAAGTTTAGAATTTTTCTTTTCAATAACATGGCTTGAACCTCACTCAATAGAACGGGAAGGGATAAAAAACACCAAAACAGAAAGGAAAAATTTTACTGTCTCTGTTTGAGCATCAATCTTTCTCCTAAGCGTTAGGCTAGATTAAATTATTTGGGGTTTAAATGTTGCTAATGTTAATAAAATTAAGTACAATTAGCATAGTCTAGCATAAAAAGGAACAGGGAACAGGAAACAGAAAACAAGAACTACGATTGACAGGGGTAATACTTCTAATGGTTTTGTTGAAAAAATAGAGGAGTTTAAATGTTGTGGAAGAGCGAGGATATTGGTTAGCTTGGTCACAAATGAATGGCGTAGGTTCAATTTCAATTCAACGTCTAAAACAGCATTTTCAAACCTTAGAAACGGCTTGGAAAGCAACGGGTAATGAGTTAATACAAGTTGAAGGGTTTGGGAAACAAACCGTTGAAAAAATTATTCAACAGCGATCGCAATTTAACCCCGAAGAATTCCTCGAACAACATACAGTTAAAAACCCTTATTTTTGGACTCCGGCTGATCCTGAATATCCTCGATTATTATTAGAAATTCCCTCTTTTCCTCCGGTTTTATATTATCGAGGAATCGTTAAAATCCTTGAAAATCAAGGGATTACGCCGATGGTTGCTATTGTTGGAACCCGCACCCCCACAGAATATGGGCGCCGATGGACTCGTAAAATTAGTATGACCTTAGCTCGTCGGGGATTTACCATTGTTTCAGGAATGGCGGCGGGAATTGATACAGAAGCTCACCGCAGTTGTTTAGAAGTTGCAGGACGAACAATGGCGGTGTTAGGAACCGGGGTTGATATTGTCTATCCTAAAGAAAATCGTCAACTCTGTGAACGGGTGATGAATCAAGGTTTATTAATGAGTGAATATCCGGCTGGAACGAAACCCAACCCCCGCCATTTTCCCCAACGAAATCGCATTATTGCGGGGTTAAGTCGGGCGACCTTTGTGATGGAAGCTCCTCAAAAATCTGGAGCATTAATTACAGCCCATATTGCGAATGAATTTTGCCGCGATGTGTATGTTTTACCCGGACGTTTAGATGATGAAAATTCCCAAGGTTGTTTAAAATTAATTAATGGCGGTGCGAGTATGATTCCAGTTGATTTAGAGGAATTATTAGAACAATTAGGAGCAATACCGCCTTTAGATGAACCTCGACAATTATCTTTATTTGATACCCAACCGGAACCACCAAAACCGTTACCAAATTTAGACCCCGAATTAACTCAAGTGTTACAAGTTCTGACTTCTGAACCAACAGGTTTTGATCAAATTATTGTTCATGTTAATTTAGAGGCGGGAAACGTATCCGCAGCGTTATTACAATTAGAATTATTAGGATTTGTTGAACAATTACCGGGGATGCGGTATCGAAGAATGAATTAAAATTGTTTAAATGCTTCTGGCTCAAATATTATATTCTTCATTCCATTCTTCAGGCGTAAAACCAACCAAGTTGGTCTTTTTATCAATATTTTGAATAGCAGTCATTAACTGATAACGATTGGCTTTAGTAGACAGCAAATACTCGGTTTCATCTTGTTGAAAAGAACTGCGTTTCTGTTCCCACCAGTCATCTGTTACTTCAAAGGCTTCACCACTATCTAAGCCTTCTAATAACAAGGATTCCACCCGTTCTACTTTTGCTTTTTCTTGACACAGTAGATCTAAAATGTATTCATTAACAGTTCCATAACCGCCTTTATCGACTTGTTGAGCCACAAAAGCTTGTATTGACTCTGGTAGGGAAATATTCAGGATTGTCATGATTTGAACCTCCATAAAATCCTATTTTATCTGATAAAAATCAACTTTAACAACAACTAGAACTCGAAGGAGAACAACAGGAACTCTCAGAATTTGTGATAGTAACGTGATAATTTTTGCCTTTGGTTTCTTCCGGTTTGCGAATTACATTACGGCTACAATCAAACTCTGGGGCTGATTCTAACGGAATCGTTTCATGAGGTAAAATTCCGATAATATCTTGATGATAGGGGCCATTTATGTTAGTATAAATGTGGTAGGTTTTATCACAAACTGCCATCCGTTCACCCCGATATAAAATATGTCCGTCATCGTCCATCACTTGTTTCCAAGGCCCTTTATAAATTACGGCTTGATTCACATCTAAACAGGGGCCGTCTTTGCCTTTAAATGCACAAACGGTTAAGGAACGAAATTCAATCCCATCAATGACTTGCCAAGGTTCTTCTTGTCGGGCTAAAATTTTAATTCCATAAAATCCCGCTTGTTCAAAGCGTTGTAAAAATTCATTTTCTCGAAACGCTCCCGCGATACAGCCACTCCACAAATCGGGATCATTTAAAATATCAGAAGTTGGATCTTGATCACAAACAATATCGGAAATAACTGCTCGTCCCCCGCGTTTTAACACGCGATAAATTTCTTGAAACAGTTGATCTTTATCTTGGGGGCGGACTAAGTTTAAAACACAATTAGAAATCACCACATCAACACTATTATCTGCAATTAAAGGAGCTTGTTGACGCAGGCGATCGCATTCTAACTCAAATTCTGTGATTTGTTCAATAGACTGAATCGGATGATGGGTTAACCATTGTTGAACTTGATCTAAATCTAAAGCTAAATCTTGAATTTTACCTTTCACAAAGCTTGTATTTCCATAGCCTAATTTTTCGGCAATTTCCCTTTGATAGCTGCGACATAAAGCTAACATCGTATCATTAAAATCCACCCCAATAACTTGACCTGTCGCCCCGACTTTTTGAGCGATCATATAACAATTTTTCCCCGCACCGGAACCTAAATCGACAACAATTTCTCCGGGGTTAACATAACGAGTTGGATCGCCACAACCATAATCTTTTTCAATAATTTCTTGAGGAATAATGTCTAAATATTGATTTTCTTGATATTCCACAGGACAACACAAAGAAGGTTGTACCGTTGTTGCTCCAGCTTTGTAACGTTCAATAACTGTTTCTTCAATATTGTAATTCATAGAATTGGGAATGAGAAATTAAAAGGAAATGAACTAATCATTAATAACTGGGTACGGGCAGGAAGAACCCGCCCCTACAAGTCATCACTCAATTAACCGCCCCAGATTTTTTTAATTACTTCATCGGCGGAGATATCAGACATTTTTCCGGTGGGAGATTTAATCCCAATGACGCGATCGCTTTTAGGTAATAATTTAGCAGGTTCAGTGGGGCCAAATAATGCAATTGTATAAGTTCCCACCGCCACAGCCAAGTGCATCGGGGCACTATCGGTACAAAGCATTAAATTTGCCGAAGCGATCATCGCCGCCAACTTGCCAATATCCTCCGGTCGAGTGACTTTAACATTGGGACAAGATTGAACAATTTCGCGCACTAATAAGCCATCCTCTGGCCCTTGGACAATGACAACGGGAAGGTTAGGTTGTCGTTGTTGAATATCTTGAATAATTTTTTGCCAACTGGCAACCGGGTAAATTTTATCAATACCTTTTTGTTGCGCTAACTGACTAGAGCCCCCGTGAATCAAAATATAACCACTTTCCTTGACCCCCAGACGTTGTTGTTGTCCATCCCCCCAGTCAATATCCGATTTCGGAACATTAATGGATAACCCTGAAAAGGGGGTGGTAATTTGTAATCCTTTGAGCAGGTCATAATACATTTCGGCGGCGTATTGTTCGGGTTTCAGGGGGACAGGGTTACTGATAAACATCTCTTCACCTCCTCCCGCATATCCAATGCGAGTGGGGATACCCGTTAACCACAATAACAACCCCACTGTCCAACGTTGACCCAAGGATAAGACCACTTCATATTCTCGGTCACGGACAATACCAAGGAAATTTCCCCAATCAGCTAAACTGTTACGTTCCTTGAAATCATACGTTAAAACTTCGGAAACCGACTTACAAACTCGATAAGCTCCCTTGGCCCTGGGTTCTACCATAACAGAAATTTGGGCTTCAGGATAAGCTTGCTTCAGGCCATCAAGCGTTGGGAAAAACAAAATTTGATCGCCTATTCCACCTGGGACAAGGGCTAGTATTCTCATCACTAAAGAGTTAATCTACAAGATCAGCTTAATTCTAATATGAAGACAGAATTAACAATCTTACCTCTAAATTTTCACAATGCACTTATTAATTCCAGCAGCAGGGATGGGACGGCGAATGGGGAGCGATCGCAACAAATTACTCCTGACGTTATTGGGTAAACCGTTATTGGCGTGGACACTCGAAGCGGCGGAAGCAGCAACTTGTATTAACTGGATCGGGATCATGGGTCAACCTGTAGATTTTCCCGACTTCAAGGACATTTTAGCCAGCGTTAATTTAAGTAAACCTGTGGAGTTAATCCAAGGGGGAGACACCCGCCAAGAATCGGTTTACAATGGCTTACAAGCCTTACCCCTGGATGCTGAACAGGTCTTAATTCATGATGGTGCTCGCTGTTTAGCCACACCGCAGTTATTTGAACGCTGTGCACAAGCATTACAGGAGCATCAAGGGTTAATTGCTGCCATTCCGGTTAAAGACACAATTAAAGTCGTGGATGAGGATGGATTAATTTTAGACACCCCTGAGCGTAAACAGTTATGGGCGGCACAAACTCCTCAAGGCTTTGATGTGAAACTATTAAAAGACTGCCATCAGCAAGGGCGTCAACAAGGGTGGGAAGTCACCGATGATGCGGCATTATTTGAGAAATGTGGGTTATCGGTTCATATTGTGATGGGAGAAGAAACTAATTTAAAAGTTACCACTCCTGTCGATTTAAGTGTCGCTGAATTTATTTTAAAATCCCGACACAATAATCCGTAAGGTTGGGGTTATCCACCCGTAATCAGTTATCAGTAGATAATAGGAAATAATCTATCGTAAACCATCAACTTGAGTTAATTTATGATGAATAAAACAACACCTAAAAAAACTCGGAAATCAGCCTTAATTGATGAGTTTATTGGTTTAATAATTGTTAATTTATATTTGGCTTTATCTTTTAGCGTTTTAATCACGTTGAATTCCCTGGCGTTATTAAAACATGGGATTGATGCTTTTAACTATGGAGTTGCAATTGTTGGGGCTTTAATCATCGGAAAAGTGATTGTTTTATCTGAAAAACTGCCCCTTGTAGAACGCTATGCAGATAAACCCTTGATTATTTCTGTGGGTTATAAGTCAATTTTATTCACAATTATTGTTTTAATTTTTAATATTGCAGAACATTTTATTATCGGTTTGTTTCAACATGAATCTATGCCTCAAGTTTTAATCGAATTGAGAAATCATTTTTTTCAAATCGATATAATTTATCAAATCTTCTGCTTATTCCTGGTGTTTATTCCTTTTTTTATAACACGAGAATTAGATGAAATTTTAGGTAAAGGTAAATTGTTTAGTTTATTTTTTAAAAATAGAACGTTAAACCTAAATTAGATAGACTTGCCCTGAGCTTGCCCAAGGGTACGAATAAAATAGACTTCCTAGGATTAAAATATAAATCAGTGAAAATACGGAATTTTATCTCACTTAGTATAGTAAAAATACGGAATTCCACCTTCAATAAATTCAGTAAAAATACAATAGAAATAAAAAAAGAATCACGCCAAGATAGTAGAGATTTGATCCCCATCGACCACACTATCTTGGAAGCCTTCAGTGTTAAAACATATTTTTACAACTGCCCTAAGTGAAAGATACAATAAATTCATAAAATCCGTATCTTTTACTATATCTCAATCGTCTATGCCCTTAACACTTGCTTGGTTGGATAATTTAGAAGCAGCCATTATTCGAGATCCCATAACGGTCGCACCCGATACTCCCTTAGATGAAGTAATCGCATTAATTACTAAATCCAGAGGAAGTTGTTGTCTAGCTTTATCAGACCTGAACTCCTTGGAAACGGCAAAAAAAGAAGGCCGGGGCAGTTGTGTTATGATTGTAGAGAATCATCAACCCATTGGCATTGTAACAGAACGAAATATTATTCAATGGATTGCCAAGGGTCAACATACAGAAAATATTAAAGTTAATCAGGTTATGAGTCAACCTGTTGTCACCCTTCAATATGAAGAGAAACAGGATATTTTCGCCGCTATCAATCTATTTCGAGAGTATTCAATCCGCCATTTACCAATTGTTGATCAAGGAAATCTGATTGGATTAATTACCTATGATACGATTCGGGGATGTTTACAACCAGAGGATTTATTGCGGTTCAGAACTGTTTCTGAAGTGATGAATCATCAAGTGATTGTTGCAACCAACCAAACTTCTTTATTAAAAATAGCACAACTGATGGCAAGTCATCACATTAGTTGTGTAGTGATTGTTGATCAAGATGTTCCTAAAAATCCCGTCGGAATTATTACAGAACGAGATTTAGTGCAATTTCAAAAGTTAGGATTAGATTGGAATCATACCCTAGCTGTAGCGGTCATGAGTTCCCCGATTTTAACGCTAAATCGTGATGATAACTTATCCGTTGCTCATCAAATGATGGAATCTCATCGAATTGGTCGCTTGATTGTTACGGGAAACCAGGGAGAATTATTAGGACTAATCACACGCACTAATATTTTAAAGATATTAGAGCCTTTAGAAGTTTATAATGTTATTGAATTATTAGAGTCAGAAGTTAAAGAGTTACAAGATGAAAAAATCAAACTTTTAGAAAATCAGAATTTAAACCTGCAACAAGAAGTTGAAAAACAAAATGAAAAGCTTTATTATCGGGAACAAGAATTTCAACTTATGGTTGAAACGGCTCCTGATATTATTTTTAGAATTGATTTGGATTTAAAGTATCTCTATTTTAATCATGCTGTTGAAAAATTGGTAGGCATTCCAGCCCAGGATTTAGTTGGTAAATATCCAGAAGATCTAGGCATTGATCAAGATGTGATCAACATTTGGAAAAGCTCGCTTCAAAAGGCGATTGCAACGAGGAAAGAACAAACCGTTGATTATCCCTATCCCACGATCAACAGTTCTATTTGGTATCAAACTCGACTCGTTCCTGAATATTCCCCCGATGGAACTTTAATTTCTTTTTTGGGAATTGCTAGGGATATGACACAGCAAAAACAGGCAGAAAAAAAACTGTATCAACAACTGGAACTAGAAAAAATATTATACAAAATAACGATTAATATTCGTCAGTCTTTATCTTTAAAGGAAATTCTGCAAGCAACGGTGACGGAAATTAGGCAAATTTTAGACTGTGATCGAGTTTTAGTTTATCAATTCGATCCAGAATTTAATGGTCAAATTGTTGCCGAATCTGTTACTATTCAAGAAAATAGTATTCTAGGAATTTCTTTAGAAGATACTTGTTTTAAAAAAGGTTGTGCCAAACATTATTTACAAGGGAGAAAAAATTCTATTAATAATATTGAAACCGCAGATATTTCCCCTTGCTATTACAATTTACTTTCTAATTTTAATGTCAAAGCTAATTTAGTGGTTCCCATTATCATTAACGATCCTGTCTGTGATCATCAGTTATGGGGATTATTAATTGCTCATGACTGTACTGCACCCCGTGAGTGGAGTTCCGATGAGTTAAACTTATTAGATCAACTGGCGGTTTCTATTTCTATTGCGATTCAACAATCTCAACTTTATCAACAAATTAAATATGAGTTAAAAGAACGCTGTAAAGCTGGAGATGCCTTAATAAAATTAAATACTGAATTAGAGCGAAGAGTTCGAGAAAGAACCGTTGTTTTAAGCCAAACTAACCAACAACTTTTAAATGAAATTCAAGAACATCGACGCACTGAGAATAAGTTAAATATTCAAAATAGTAAGGTCAAATTATTTACAGATATTACCCTGAATATCCGTCAATCTTTACAACTGGAACAGATATTACAAACCACTGTCACCAAAATTCGGGATATTTTACATTGCGATCGGGTTTTAATCTATCGGATTTTCCCGCCAGGAAAAAAACAAATAATTACAGAATCAGTTATTGATCCAGAATTATCGATTCTAAATCAAATTTTAAATGAAAACGTTTTTTCTAGTTCTTGTATCGAGTTTTATAAACACAAAAAAGTAAAAGCGATTGATAATATCGAAGATGCCTATCCTGTTAATCAGGTAGAAACTTTATGTATGAGAGAGTTAATGCAGCAATTACAGGTTAAATCCAAATTAATTGTTCCGATCTTTCAAAATGGCATACTTTGGGGCTTAATGCTGGCGCATCAATGTTATAAATTCCATCATTGGACAGAATTTCAAATTGAGATTATGGAGCAAATTTCCGAGCAAGTCGGAATTGCGATCGCCCAAGCTCAATTATTAATGGATTTAAGAGAAAGTCAAGAACAGTTAAAGGATTTATTTGAAAATGCCAATGATTTAATTCAACTGATTTCTCCTGAAGATGGACATTTAATTTATGTCAACCGAGCTTGGAAAGAAACCTTAAAATATAGTGATGAAGAAATTAAAAATTTATCGGTTTTTGATTTAATTACGAACCCTGAACAAATTTATAGCTTTCGTCAATATTTTGAACAATTAAAAAGCGGAAATTGTATTGAACAGAATTCTATTGAAATAGAATATATCACTAAAACGGGAGAAATTGTAATTTTAGAAGGCAGTGCTAACTGTCGCTTTGAAAATGGTAAACCAACGGTAATTCGAGCTTTTTTGCGGGATGTTACGGCTAAAAAACAAGCCGAGAAGCAACTAAAAAATGTCCTACAAGAATTAACCTATCATAAAATAGCCCTGGATGAAATGGCAATTGTAGTCATAGCGGATCATAACGGCATTATTAATTATTTTAATTATAAATTTTCTCAGACTTATCAATATTCATACGAAGAAGCTATCGGTCAAACCTTTACTTTAATTAATTCAGGTTATCATCCTGAGAGCTTCTTTAAACACCTTTGGTCTACAATTTCTCAAGGAAAAGTATGGCGAGGTGAAATTAGAAATAAAGCTAAAAATGGAGATTACTATTGGGTCGATACAACCATTGTTCCTTTTGTGGATGATCAAGGTAAACCGTTTCAATATTTATCGATTATGTTAGATATAACTGAACGAAAATTAGCAGAAGCCAAACTCTTAGAATTAAATCAACTCCAACAAGCTATTTTAGATGGAACAAATTACGCGATTATTTCAACAGATCTTAATGGAATTATTCAACTTTGGAACCGGGGTGCAGAAAAATTACTCGGTTATCAAGCAGAAGAAATGATTGGTAAAATAACTCCTGCTATGATTCATGATCCTCAAGAAATTTTGGAACGTTCCTATAGTTTATCTTTAGAATTAGGAACTAAAATTGAACCTGGTTTTGAAGTTTTTATTGCAAAAGCTCGTCTAGGACAAATTGAAGAAAGGGAATGGATCTATACTGATAAAAATGGAAACAAATTTCCGGTTTTACTCTCGGTTTGTTCCTTACGAGATCCGATGGGGAATATTACTGGGTTCTTAGGAATTGCTCAAGATTTAACGGAACGAAAACGCACTGCTGCTGAAATTAAAGTGGCAGAAGAACGGTTTCAATTAGCGATTCAAGCCGCACAGGATGGCTTTTGGGATTGGGATTTTGTCACAAATGAGATTTATTTCTCTCCGCGTTGGAAAGAGATGATTGGCTATAATAATGATGAATTACCAAATGATCTATCCTCTTGGGAAAAAGTTGTTTTTGAAGAAGATAGAATGGCTGCAATTAAATTAATTGAAGACTATAATCAAGGTCGAGTGGATCGATTTCAAGCCCTTCAACGTTTTCATCATAAAAATGGCTCCATCGTCTATATTTTATCGAGAGCAATTCATCTTAAAGATGACCAAGGAAACGTAATTCGCATGGTGGGTGCTCATACGGATATTACAGAACTTCAGAAAGCACAAGAAGTATTAAAACAACAGTTAGCGGCTATTGAAGCTGCTATTGATGGCATTGCCATTTTAAAAAATGGGCATTATATTTATTTGAATAAAGCCCATGTTGAAATGTTTGGGTATAGCCATCCAGAAGAATTGCTAGGGAACAGTTGGGAAGGTTTGTATAAACCGGAACAAATTCGTTATTTTGAACAGCATACTTTTCCAACTTTATTTCAACAACGTCATTGGCAAGGACAAGCCACCGCTCAACGTAGAGATGGGAGTACCTTTGCTGAGGAAGTCTCGTTGACTTTAACCGATGATGATTTATTAATTTGTGTCTGTCGAGATGTGACTGAACGTTTAAAAGCCGAAGAAAAAATCAAAGCTTCACTGTTAGAAAAAGAAGTATTATTGCGAGAAATTCATCATCGCGTCAAAAATAATCTCTATGTTATTTCTAATTTATTAGATTTACAAGCCGATACCTTAGAACAGGAGGAACAACGGAATTTATTTGCAGAAAGTCAAAATCGGATTCAAACTATGGCATTAATTCACGAGCAGCTTTATCAATCTGATGATTTATCCCAGGTTAATTTTGCAAATTATATTCAAAATTTAGTAGAAAAATTAAGTTCATCTTATCAAACAAAAGACTGTAAAATTAATATTAATCTGGATGTTCAACCCGTCACTTTAAATTTAGAAACGGCGATTCCTTGTGGATTATTAATTAATGAGTTAGTGACGAATGCTTTTAAATATGCTTTCCCTAACTCGACAAGTGGAGAAATTGAAATTAATCTAAAAGTAGATTCTGAACAACAAATTAATCTAAAAATTAGTGATAATGGCATTGGCATCCCCGAAAATGTAGATTGGCAAGATAGTCCTTCTTTGGGATTAAGATTAGTTAATATTTTAGCAGATCAATTAGAAGCAACCCTAGAATTAGACTGCAACCAAGGTACAAGTTTTACTCTTATTTTTCAAGAACAAAGCTATAATTAAAAGATTAATATTAATTTAATATTAAATTAACACTGAGAGGTTTTTCAACCGATGACAGCCACGATTTTAATTGTCGAAGATGAGTTAATTGCTGCCGAAAGTATTGCCCGGAGTTTAAGAAAACAAGGCTATACCGTTATTGCTCGGATTAATTCAGGAGAAAAAGCATTAGAACAGGTCGCTAAAAATTGCCCGGATTTAATTTTAATGGATATCCACCTCCGAGGAGAATTAGATGGCGTAGAAACCGCAAAACTAATTCGAGAACAACACCAAATTCCCATCGTTTATATTACGGCTTATTCTGATACCTCCACCATTGAACGCACAAAAGAAACCAATCCTTCAGGATATTTAATTAAACCGTTTAAATCTCAAGACGTGATTGATATTGTTGAAAAAGCATTAAAATCTAGTTGTTAGACTAGGAAAATAGTTTTACTTTTTCCAGGGAAGTTTGGTTCCCATTTCCGTTAATGCTGAAAAAATTAAATAGAGCGTTAGTACAGCAATTCCTAACAAAAATAATCCTAAATCTTGATTCATTATAATCCGTTTTTGTGAGAGTTTAGTCTTCCTCTTTATGTATGCGTAGAGACGTTGTATACAACGTCTCTACGCGGGGTTTAGGAAGCATCTGTAGGAATTTTACAAGCTAAATTGCTGATTGCCTGTTCCCAGTTAAGCTGTTCCCTATTATTATGAAAATTGACTTAACCGTTCTCGCAGAATTTCCACTTGTTTTTCCGCTTCTGCTAAATTATTGCGGGTATTTTCAACCACTTCGGGTTCCGCACGGTTAACGAAATTCGGGTTATTCAAATTCCGTTGAAACCCTTGAATTTCCTTTTCAACTTTAGCCAATTTTTTCTGCAATTTGGTTTGAAATGCAGCTACATCAACCACCCCAGCTAAAGGCATTAAAACCTGAACAGTTCCCACAACTCCAGCAATGGTTTGACCTTCATTTCCGGTTAATTGTTCTGTAATGGTTAAAGTTTCAACTTTCCCTAGCTCTTGAATATAGGTTTGCCCTTGTTTCAAGATCTCCTGTTCTTTGCGGCTTTCCGTTTGCAGAATAGCATTGACTTTTACTTTCGGTTTAATATCCGCTTCCGCTCGTAAATTTCTCACAGTACGAATAGCCCCAATAATTAACTCAAAATCTGCCTCTAATTTCGGGTCAAGAATTGTAGTAATTTCCGCAGATAAATCTTGAGAAACTGAGGAAACACTGTTAGAAACTTGTAAATTTGAATCAACAGGTTTTACAGGTTTTCCACTGCCGATAAATTCCGTTTTCAACTCTTGTAGAATTTTCCCAAGTTCCTCTCGTTGAGACGCTTTCAACAAATAACGATACACAAACCAACCGGAATATCCCATCCCTATCAATTCAAAAATAGTCGGAAGTAAGGGGATTTCATTAATAGCATTCAACGCCGCTACAAAGCATTTAACCGTTAAAAAGGCAACGAAAAACAACCCCGTCAGAATTAACGGTTTTTGATATTGTTTAATAAAATCTCCGACCAAATCAGGCAATTCTAATAGGGTACTCAGAACTTGACCTAAAATTGAATCAGGATTTTTAATAAATTTGCCTAACCGTTGTACTTCTAAGATTTTCTCTTCAACTACAACCGGATAAGCTTGTAACGCTAAACAATCTTCTTCCCCCGTTTGCGTTAAACTATGCCAAATTTCTTCCGTAATATGGGGCATAAAGGGATGGAGAAGTTTTAAAATCCCTTCTAAAACATAAGCTAAAGTTTGTTGAGCAACGTAACGAGATTCGGTATTTTCTCCTTGTAAACGGGGTTTAACTAATTCAATATACCAATCACAAAAATCTCCCCAAATAAACTCATAAATGCCTTTTGCCGCTTCACCAATGCCGTAATTATCCATCTGCTCACGGGTTTGTTTAACGGTTTGGTTAAAGCGAGATAAAATCCATTGATCACTCAGTTCTAACTGATTAATATTCGGTTCTCCTAACTGTTTCGGAGATTTCCCGTCTAAATTCATCATCACAAACCGAGACGCATTCCACAGTTTATTGGCAAAATTTCGAGACGCTTCAACGGTGGCAGATTCGTCGGTTTCTCGATTATATTCTAAGCGAATATCCTGTCCTGCACCGATAACTTCTTTCATTAAGGTAAACCGCACCGCATCGGTTCCGTATTTATCAATCAGTAATAACGGATCTATACCGTTTCCGGCAGATTTTGACATTTTCTTACCCTTTTCATCCCGAATTAACCCGTGAATATAAACGGTTTTAAAGGGCATTTTTCCGGTAAAATATCCTGCCATCATGGTCATTCGGGCCACCCAGAAAAAGATAATATCAAACCCCGTTGATAAGGTGGCGGTGGGATAATATTTGCTTAAATCTAAGGTTTGTTC
>JACCEC010045053.1_pt1 | contig 23003 bp, 28 predicted proteins | sample 7450121 | NCBI WGS metagenome assembly JACCEC01 (sample SAMN15323455, study PRJNA562643) | freshwater metagenome | isolation source: river surface water | place: USA:Blue River Watershed | collected 2017-08-18 | reverse complement strand
GTAAGCTATCATTATCAGGATTCATAACCCTGAGGTCCCGGGTTCAAATCCCGGTCTCGCTAAATGAAAATCAAGGACTTACGTTAAATCGTGGGTCCTTTGTTGTTTCATGAAAACATCACTTTTTATCTTGAAACACTTACTATCATTGGGTTTTATTGCGTGAGGAATAGTGTTAGTTTTCATCATTTCTTTGTTCAAGCTCAGAAAGGGGAGCGATAATGATAAAAAGGTTATACTTTTATAGTGTAACCTTTTTTTATGCCCTAATTAATATAAATGATGGATAGAAATGAATTTCTTAAAACTAGCGGAATGCTCTCCGTGGCTTCCATTTTACCTTTAGAAGGATTATTTGCAACTAATTTGACTAATAATCGAATTGATAAATTAGTTGATGAAAATGGACATTTTGTTTTACAGCCTTTACCATATTCAGAGTCGTTCTTAGAACCTTATATGGATGCTGAGACGGTGCACCTTCATTATACTTTTCATCACGGTGGAGCTACAAAAGCTGCGAATGTAGATGTAAAAAAAATTCAGGAGGCAATGGATTCTAATAATTTTGAAACAGTTGATTATTGGACGAAGAAATTAGCGTTTCATTCGTCTTCTCATATTTTGCATTCCATTTTTTGGACAAATCTTACCAATAAACAATTGTCTCCTACTGGAAATTTATTAAAGCAAATTGAAAAAGATTTTGGGAGCTATGAAAAATTAAAATTATATCTAGCCCAAACTTCAAAAAATGTAGATGGTAATGGCTGGGGGATACTTGCATATCAACCTATGACAAAGAAACTTGTTGTTCTACAATGTGAAAACCACGAAAAACTAACTCAATGGGGTTGCGTGCCAATTCTGGTTATTGATGTTTGGGAACATTCATATTACCTAAAGTACAAAAACAAAAGAGCAGACTTTGTAGATACGTTATTTAAAATCATCAATTGGGAAAACGTGGCAGATAGATTTAACAACGCGACCAAATTAATTTGAATATAGGGTTCCTTTAAACTTGCACGAAGTTCAATCCTTTAATTTCCTGATAGTCACATACTCAATCATCGCATTATAGTTGCATCTTTCGTCTGTAAGGGGAGCCACACTGGACAAGCCATCAGAAATGATGGCTTTTTCTTTGCCTATCAGTGAGTTAGGGTAGTTGCAACTTTTTATTATATTTATAAAAAATACACAATGAAAAAAATGACTTGCAAACAGCTCGGCGGAGCTTGTGATATTGAATTTTTAGGAGAGACCTTTGATGATATTGCAAACCAAAGTAAAAAACACGGAATGGAAATGTTTCAAAAAGGAGATGCTGCACATATTGAAGCAATGAATGAAATGCAAAAGATGATGAAAGAACCATCCAACTTTGCTAAATGGTTTGAAAGCAAAAAGGAGGAATTTAATAATCTCTAACTTCATTCAATGAAAATATTATTATCAATCCTGTTATTGTCTTTCTCTTTTTTCGGAATTGCACAATCCAATCAACTATTAATCAATAGTCATTTAGAAAAATTTAAAAATGCTAAATCACATACATTAGCAATGGCCGACAAGCTACCTGAAGATAAGTATGATTTCAAACCTGTAAAGGAAGAAATGAGTTACAAGGAGCAATTAGTTCATATAGGTGAAAACATTTATTGGTTAAGTTCAACCTATATCAAAGAAGAGCCAAATCCATCAAATGTTAAAAAGGGCAATTCAAACGAGATGAGTAAGAAACAAGTAATGCAATTTCTAAACGATGCTTATGAATATGGATTAAAAGCAATGGTCGAGTTGGATGAAAAGTCCTTATCAAAAGAATTTAATTGGAATGGTGGTAAATTAAATAAGTATCAATTTTTGAATTTGATACAAGATCACCAAACACATCATGTAGGTCAATTAATAGTATATCTCAGAATAAATAATATTGAGCCTCCGAAATATATTGGATGGTAAAATAACCCTGAGGTCTCAATTGTATTTTTCAAACTTTATAATTATTTAAGTCTGTCTAATTCAACGATTTTTGCTTTCAAGTTTTCAAAAGAAAATCTATCTGAATTATTCTTGCCAATATATCTAAAAACTTCTTCTCCTTTATTATTTAACAATATCAATGCGGGATAATGAACTACCTGACCATGAAATTGATAACCATTGGGTATATTGAACTGGTCAGCCAACTTTGCATTTGCATCTTGATAAATAGGCAAAGAATTGGTTGATTTTAATTTATTAGCCCATTCCTTAATTTCATCTTCGCTATCTGGTTTAATAAATACTTGAATCACATTAGGTAATGAACTAGCTTTTTCAAAGTATTCACTTGTATGTCTAATACAATAAGGACATTCTGTTTTAAGTAAAAAATGAATTGCAACAAATTTTCCTTTTGATTTGCTGAGTGTAAATGTACTTTTATCAGTTACAGATGTTAGTGTAAAATCTTTTACATTTTGAGCTTGAGATTCAATGTTTATAAAACAAAAAAGTAAAATTAATTTCAATAGTTTCATTATAATTTATTTTTAGATTTAGTAAAATGCTTTAAAGTTAGGTCTATAGAAATTCCCAACATGGTAATGTCTTTTACTATGGAGAATGAAAATCCATTCAATAAAAAAGACAAAGTGGTTAAAAAAATTATACAGGATAAAATTGCACCATATTTTTCTTTAAAAATTAATAATATGAATACGATTAATTCAAAATAGCCTAAAAAATAATTTGGACCCATTGGTCCTAAAATAGTCAGCCAAGAAGTTAAGGGATTTGTCCCTACCATTTTGTAAATTCCTTCAGGAACACCTTTCCATGCAAATACCTTTTCTATCCATCCAAAGCCTAGAATGATTAATAGACCTGCTTTACTATAGTTGATTGTTTTAAAAATATTTCCAAACATTAGCTATTGATTTAAAATTGATATAATGATTTGTGAATTTATTACATATTTCTCAATTCCACCCCTTCACCTCCATTCACCCCTGTTTTCCCTTTAAAATCTCAAAACCTGGCCCAAACTTGGCCGAGACTTACCCCAAACAAAAAGGGCCTATGAATTTTACTTCATAAACCCTTGATAATGTTGCCTTTCGGCTGTGGGCCCACCAGGGCATGATCCTGGGACCCCCTGATTATGAGTCAAAAAAATAGTTCTTTTCCGTTGTTTTCTTTTGTTGTCTATTGTTGTCATATTTTATCAAAAGTATTGATATCATTGACTTTTAGATAAATTTATTTTATCACCGTTTCTCTTTGTGTGAGTTTTGTTATCTACATTTGTATGCAAATCGTATGCAAATAGTAGTATTTATGGTACCAAAGACTTCAATTATATTAGACACAAGGCGCGCGCTGCAAGACGGTACTTTTCCGATCAAATTAAGGGTTACGTTTAATAGGACTCAAAAGTATTTTCCTACCCAGTTTAATGCTACAAAGGCTGATTTTGATAAATATATGGCGCGCGTGCCTAAAGGAAAGGAGAAGCAAATCAGGATGGCGCTAGATTCAATTGAGCAAAAAGCCATTTCTGTAATAGCCGAATTGGAATTATTTGATTTTAATCTGTTTCAAAGAAAGTTCTATAAAAACGAGCAGTTAAGGGTTGACGTATACGCGTATTTTGATCTAGCAATTAGCGAGTATAAGAAAAATGGGCAGATTGGTACGGCATCTAATTATACTTGTAGTAAGCATTCATTGAAATCGTTTAAGGAGAAACTAGCCTTTTGGGAAATAACCCCTGAGTTTTTAAGGTCATATGAAAAAAAACAGATTGCTGACAAAAAATCAATTAGTACAGTCGGCATTTATCTAAGACCACTAAAGGCCATTATTAATAGAGCTATTGAGGACGGAACTTTGCCCAAAGACTATAACTATCCTTTTGGAAGTAAAACTGCGCTCAAATATCAGATTCCAACAAGTAAAAACACTAAGAAGGCCTTGGACATGAATGAAGTTAAAGCCTTGTTTGAATATGAAGCTGAGAGCAATAGCTGGGAAGAGAGGGCATTAGACTTTTGGAAGTTTAGTTATATGGCTAACGGTATGAACATGAAGGATATCTCATTGTTGAAGTATGGGGATATTAAGAAGGACTTTATAGAATTTATAAGAGCAAAGACAATCAATACGAATAGGACCGTGATACCAATCAAGGTTTATTTAACTGATGAGATTAAGGCCATCATTGCAAAACACGGCAAGAAAAACAGCGGTCCTAACACACTTGTTTTTTCAATTATAAAACAAACAGACTCCCTGGAGAATCAATTGGCTGATTTAAAGCAATTTATTAAAATGGTCAATAGATACACAAGGAAAATTGCTTCTACTATAGGTATAGATAAAGACTGCACAACATATACTGCTAGGCATAGTACAGCAACCATATTAAAAAGATCTGGTGCTGACATACAGCAGATATCTGAAGCCTTGGGGCACGCCTCGATTTCTACCACAAAGGCATACTTAGGTAGCTTTGAGGACGATAGTAAAAAAGAAATGGCTAAATTGCTTACAGCATTTAAAAAGTAAGTATGGATGAAACCATTGAACATCTTTTTCGTTACGTAGAAGAGAAAATTGTTGGCCTTGAAATGTTATTAAAACATGGCAAGGGGTACTCAAAAAATTATGATCAACAATTATTTAAATCAGTTGATTTTTATGTTATTGATTATGAAATTTATAAATGTGACATAGATTCAGTTAAAAGACATACAGGTTATTTACTTGATAAGTATTACTCTTTATTTAATAACGAGATTAAGTTAACTAAATTAGCAAGCCTCGATGAAGACGGATTAGAGTTCTTAACGATTTTCGAAGTAACCAGAAATTTAAAAAACAGTTTAAATGTCATCATAATCAAACTAAAAGAGTACAGGGATTTAGTCAGTAAGCGTGATGATTTATCTAATCAAGCTGAATTTAAAAATGGGTTAAAGGTTTCCGTCATTAATTTTTTAATTGGATTAGAAATAAATAGTGAGCCAATATTTCACTCGGATAGTAATCATGACCTTGAGCAGTTGAAAGCATCTATCATTAATTTTATAGATAAAAAATCCGATCAAATTGTTCCCATAATTAATATACATACGCCTAATAGAAAAGAATATTTTGCTTACTATGTTGTTTGTAGACTGGCTGAGTTAAGTGGAATTCCATATTTTAACATTAAAAACGTATCTATAAACGGTGAACCTTACCAAGAAGTCAAAGGCATGCGACATAGAAGTAAGTATAATAAAAAAATTAAAGAAGAAACATATACAGAAGAGTTCGAAGTATTTATTAACGCTTTCGAAGAATCTATAAAAGAACATCTTGCATAATAAGGAAAGGTCCTTTCCTTAACCTTTCCATAGCCTTTCCATAAGGCATTTTCACTTTTTTTATCAAAATATATTTGCGCTTCAAACGCAGTAAATATAATTCCATGCCTGGATTAAATTAACTGAGGCATCGTTTGAATTAATAATAAAAAAAGTAGACTATGATTTATTTAAACCTAAATGAACTTGCAGATTATGTTAAAGTAAGCAAGTCCACCGCTTACAAATGGTGCAGTAAGGGCAAAATCCCCTATATAAAAACTGGCAAAATTCTTTTATTTAAAAAGGAAACGATTGATCTATGGCTACAGCAGTACTCTGTTCCTTCAAAAGATCAAGTAGAAAACAACATTTCAAAACTTTTAAAGCCAATTCAAAATGGAAATTAACTATGAGAAATAAATTAGGTCCAAACCAAATCTACGTGAGTAAACGAATCGAATCTATTCTTTTGCTAAAAATCGAACTTGATGAATTTCTCGAAAAGCTTGACGAGCAAGGATATATTTCTTTGTACTATCTATTTAACGAGTATGATAATTACCAAATCGAATACTACACGCTGATTAAGTCACGTGATGAAGTTAGACCATTAGGGTATGATAATGGGCATATTCCAATTAGGTCTAAAGAAGGCAAACAAATTATAAACAGATTCCTAAATGACGGAGATGTAATGATCTTCCCTGACTACTGGATAAATTAAAATAAATAGAAATGAATTTTAGCATTGCTCAAGTAGCAAAAATCACAAAATTTCCTGGAGGTCAAAAAAAACTATGCCTCTGGTTGAGAGAAAACGGATATTTCTCTAATAACAATGAACCTTATCAAATTTATGTTGATAAAGGTTGGTTTGAATTAGGCATAAAAACTATTTATAAAGCAGATCCAAAATTTACGGTCCTAGTAACAAAGGTTACAATTAAAGGGTTGGCTGGATTAAAAAAGGTTATTGACAAGCATTTTCCAATATGTAAACCATGTGAAGATGCAAGAAGTTAAGACTCATAATATTGAAGTGCCCAATTGTATTGGGCCTTCAATTAATCTTAATTGCATGATTGACCGTGTAAATGAGATGCCCCCTCAGAATTATCTTTTTAGAGGGATTAAAGTGCCAAGTATTGGTGCAATATTTGGAGTGCCAAAGGCTGGTAAGACGATAGTAGCAGAATGTCTTGGTTATCATGTTGCAGCAAATAGGTCCAAATTTATAGGAGACAATATATACAGCGGGAATGGCCGTGTATTATTAATTAGTTTGGAAGAATATTACCCTAGTCGTACTGAAAGAAATGAAAAGCAAATTAAATACATTACCAAATTGTATGACTTAGATCCTGTTTGGATTAATAATATTTTTGTCGTTGATGAAAGTTTTCCAAAACATCTACTTACAGATGCGGACTGGAAGTTGCTTGATGATGAAATTGCCCGTATTCAGCCAACAATGGTAATGATTGACTCATTAACAAGACTTACGATCGAACCAATTGAGGACAGTACCGTTGCAACAAAGCTCATGAAAAAGCTACGTGAAATCACTTATAAGCATAACATTGCGATGGTATTAATACATCATACGCATAAAATGGAAAATAGGCCTATAACTCTTGCTACATTAGCTGGCTCTAGGGTTATTGGTCAAGAGCTTGACTTTATGATTGGTATAAATAGGACTAGTGATAACGAACGTTACATAAAAGATGTTGCTTACAGGTATGCTGCTGACGATTCTGAATTCGTAACAAAGTTTATTATTAATGATCATTTAGTTGTTGAATCCTTTGGACCTGCAATTGAATACAAGTTATTAGAAGGCACTGTGTCATCCGAGGACCGTAATCAAAATGACATACTTATTTCTGAGTATTTTCTGGAATTTACTCAAGGAGATGCATCCGTTGTTGTTGAGACTAAGAACTTGGCAGAATATTTTGTTATACCAAGAGTAATGTCAAAACCTACTATGTACTCATGTCTTGAAAGATTGGTAGAAAGCGGATTGATTTACAAAGTAGATAAAGGAAAATATGCTCTGAAAGATCCTAGTTAAATGTGAGGTGCATTCCTTAACAGCTTAACTTACTTAACTGCCTTAACTTGTTTAACTATTTTATATACTAGTTTGAGTTAAGGTAGTTAAGCTAGTTAACTGAGTAAAGTAGTTAACGGGAATGAGCTATACTTAACTTAAAACATTTAATTTAAAGCGGTTGTAAAATACGATCGTCAGTTTGCAGCGCTACAGGGGGGGTCAATATGTGCGTTTTCTCCACATAGGGGCTATATTTTTATTACCCCCTCTTTAACCGCTAACCTATAAATACCAATGTCTGAATGCACCTTCAGTTTGTAGTAAATGTTCTTCTTTACAGTAGAAATTGTATTCATTTTTAATCCAAGTGCAAACGCAATATCAGTAACCCTTTCCTCTTTTATAATTGCAGCGACAATTTGCTTTTCTCTTGAACTTAACTTTTCGAATTCACCCTTTAATTTCACTTCCACCTTATATTTATTTAAAAATTTCACTTTTTTTAGAAATAAATTTCCCATCAAGTCCATATACCAGAGTTAGTTTTGTCCTAGCTGACTCAAATACAGCTATGAAGGTTTCATTATCAATATTTTCTGTACTAACTGTAAACCCTCTTTTAAGCGACAGCACTTTAACTACCATCTGAGCGAAAGATGATTCTGCCAATGATCCAATACTATCAAGTTCGAAATCATCCTTTTTTGAATTTTTAAACAACCGTAACATATTCACTTGGTGTGATCATTTTAATATCTAAATGCGCTATAATGGCATATGTAAAAAAGATTAGGCATTAGTTTATAAAACAAATACCCCCCAGTACCTGATTTCAAACCAACACCTAATCAATAGGCTTGAATATTTCTGACGTACAAATATTTAAAGTTTTTGTGAGCACATAAACCGTGTAAGTGGTTGGATTTCTCTTTCCTAATTCAATCCTCCCAATTTGACTATATGTAAGCCCAGTTTCCAAAGCAAGTTTTTCTATAGACCAGTTTCGATTTACTCTAATCTTGCGTATATTATTTCCAAGCTCTATCTGAAATTCTTCCTTAGTTTTCATATTAAATAAAAATTGAAATTATCAGAATAGAAATGCCCCAACAAGAGCCCAAAAGCTCTATATTAAGTAATTCAGAATCTTGATGTTAAAGAGAAGTCGTCATATTTGTAGAACAGCAGTCCAATCCTATAAAATAATAGACCATTCACATTTGAACATACCTCCTCTACATACACCATGCTATTTTCTTGAATGTTCTCAACTTGCTTTTTACATTTAACGATAAATGGACAATAAAGCCTTCTTATCTCTCCATTGGGGTTTATGACAGCTATACTAAATGAGTCATAATAAACGATTCTACTTTTTTTCATTGCGCTGTTTTTTTAAAGTCCTTCATCAGAAAAGCTTAAAAATTGACCATCTAAGCCAATTATTATATGGTCTAATAGTTTTACGTTTAGTAAGTCACCTGCATCTCTGAATTTTATGGTGGTTTCTTGGTCCCTTGCAGACACTTTTAAATTACCACTAGGGTGATTGTGTGAAATAATGATACCTGAGGCTGCTGCTTTTAGTGCTGCAGCGTATACCAGTCTAATATCAGCAACCGTTCCTGTAATGCCACCAGTGGTGTGCTGCATAACACCGAGTACACGGTTATACCTATTTAAGTAGGCAACCACAAAATGCTCCTGCAATTGAAGTCTGTTCTCTGGATAGAAATTGATAAGTACGTTATATACATCTAGTGAACTGTTTATTAATGGCTTATTACTTATGCTTGGTTTGTAAATAAGCTCTATTTCTGCGATGTTGTCTGTTTGTATCATGTTGTTTAAATTAAAATGCCCTGCTAAATGCAAGGCATGTGGTTAAAATGTAAAGGCAGGGTAGGTAAGCGAAATATTTAAACAGTTTGATTCTGCATTAGTATTTCACGCTTGCGGGTTTCGTATTCCTTTTTAAGCACTTCTTTGAATTGTGGGTGTTGATTGTACAACTCTAGTAATTCATCAATCGTGTTGCACTTAAAAATAATAGCACTAATGTCGGTTGGTGAAATGTCATTACCTGCATTACACCACTGGTGTATTAATCTGCCAGTATCTGTGCCTAGCTTTTGCTCTGGTTTTCCAAAAAACAATCCTGTTCTATCTTTAGAAGCAGTGGCGGTATTTTTCATAGTGAGATCAAAAACAAGTGTCATTTCGTAATCTAGTCCTTCTCTTTGAACAGCTTTAAGCCCTACCTTTTCAGGGACCATTCTGCCGTTGCGTTCATTTAGAACATAGTCTTGTTTGGTCCTTGTTGTAACAATTATATGAGCTTTGGCATTTAGCACCGCTTGGATAAACGCTTTATGTCTAAGACCAATCTTTTGCCAGTTAGTAAAGCTATTACCAGTCATTCCAGCATGGCTCTCGAGGATGTATTCCCACTCATGGGAAATACTGTCTATGATAATAACTTGCATGCCTGCCTGCCCGCATGCCTCAATTGCTTGAACATACTTCTCTGGTGTAAACGGAGCTGATAACTGGAGGACATTATAGCTCCCTAGATGAGAATAAAGCTCAGAGCTATGGTTTTCAGAGTCTATTACAGCTATTTTGGACCAATCATTACATAGTCCGTAAGCTATTAATAAGGATGAATAGGTTTTACCAGATCCGCTAGGACCTTGTAGAGACATCTTTATAGATGCCTTTTTACGCGATGCTTTTTGTAGTTGCATAGTTTTTTATTTAAATATGAAAAAATGACGATATTTTTAACACGTGCTTATCCTGGGCTATTTTAAAATCAAATATTATATGAAACAGTTAGGAGGAATCTGTAATCAACTAATGGCTATTCTGATAGCAACTTTTGTATTTAGCTGTCAATCAAATAGTAAGAGTGATCCTGCGCCTACAAAAAAGTATTCAGAGTATACGGACTTGGAGAAGATGAACTTAAAAGGGGATGTTATTGGTTTTTCTGAGTATGATAGTGAAACAAGCGACCATACTTCTTTTAAATTCATTAATAACGGAAATATTTCTAACGAGTTCCTATACTTTCCTCTTCAAGCTGACGGAAGTCATTTATATAGTTATACAACCTATATTTTTGACGAAAGTTTACTATTATTTAAACTTGAGCATGGTCGGGGAGGAAGTGACGAGTATATTAAGCATTATGAAAAATACTCGTATGAAAAAAATTTATTAGTTAAAATCATTGCGTACGGTGATGGTTGGACAGAAAGAACAATTATTGGTTATGATAATTCTGGATATCCAAAAAAGGAAATAAGAATTTATCAAAGTGATGATAAATTTAATGAAGTGTATTATTACTGGAAAGATGGAAGATTAGATTCAACTATTCGTTTTTTTGGAAAAATTTTAAAAGATAAAAATTATTATAAAGACGGTAGAGTAATTAAGAAAATTGATTACAATGAGGATGGTAGTATCAATAATGACTATTCATGTAATTTTGAGTATAAACTTGATAGATTTAGTAATGATACAGCCAGAGTTCAAAAAGATTTATCTGGTAAAGTTATTGAAGGTGGGGTTCAGACTAGAGTGATAAAATATAGAGGTGAAGATATTACGCACTATGTAAATACCTTAATTGAAATGCAAAGTTTAGTTCATGAATTGGGCTCTAACAAACTTGCTCCTATAAATGATTACAATACAGAATCTAATAATTATAATCAGACTACTCCAATAGAAAAAGAAAAAATAATGTGTAGTAGATGTGGTGGTACTGGTCAAAAAATTTGTGATGGTTGTTCAGGAAGTGGAGAAATAAGGTGCTATAGATGCAATGCTACTGGTGTTGCTAGTGACGGTAGAAGGTGTATATATTGCAACGTGGGTTACAATCAATGTAAAAAGTGTTATGGCAGAACTAGAGTCAGTTGTGATGGTTGTGCTAGTCGTGGATATAACAGCTATTAAATCTTTTCAAAATGACAGCTATAATAATCATATCAGTAATAATCATTGGAGTCGTTTTATATATGATGGGCGGTAATGTGTATAATAAATCGAGAGGTGATTTAGAGTTAAAATACAGTAGTTTGGTTTCATTACTTCTTTCAACGCATGAACGAATTCGCCTGTTAAAAAAGGATAGTAATATTGTTGTATTAGGTGTAGTAAGTATGGGTGGTAAGACCTTGTTTACTATAAAGGAAAGACCCAAAGATGGTGGGGGTGATGAAGTTTCAATTGTATATTCTATTAAGGACAACCCAACTTGCAAAGACTTTGATTTACGATTTGTTTTCAGTGAGCATCAATGCTTATATGATCCAGAGCTCGTTTTAAAGTCAATTAATCAAAGGATAAAAGAATATTTAATTATGCAATATCAAATCTAATTTTGATTTTAAAACCTTAACTCAAAATATTTAATTTATTTATGAATACAGAAAAGTCGATTAAAGAATCCAAGAGAAAAAAAGCATTAGGTGAATTAGGGGAGTTAATTGGGGTAAAGACTCTTGTAGACAGTGGCTTTTTGGAGATAATGAATTTGAATGACAAGAAAATGAATTATCCATTCGCTGATTTATTTGCAACTAAAGAAGGCAAGAGGTATGTTATAAGCATTAAAGCTAGAAACAAGATACAGCGGGATGGTAATCTTAATGCAAGGTACATACTTGGTAGAGATGTATTAACCAAGGCATCTAAAGCTGTAAAGGAATTCAATGCAACTCCAGCATGGATGGCAATTTCATTTACTGAAAAAACTTACTCTGTTTATTTTGGTACTTTAGACCAGCTAAAAAATCCAGATGCAATACCTGTATCGGAATGTATGAAGAAAAAATTGGGCCAATGCCTTGTTGAAGATAAAGTTCATTATTTCGATTGGGATTATTTTAAAAATGAATTGTAGACGCTAAAGTTTTTTTGAGATTGGCTACAAATAATTAATTAAAGGACTAGGCAGATTGCTCCACCCAGTCCTCCTCTTACTAACCACTAAAGACAATTGTTCCAACTAGATACTTTCGTAGCGATTAGTTGTTATTTGACCTACTATTGGTTCTGTCAGAACAATGTTCTAGTGTCTTCCTGCTTATGCTATTTGTAAGCTTTCTATTTTACTTAATCCAATGAGCTCTGTTGATCCCTCTGGAGCGTATGCATAGCTGTGCTGCAGCTGAATAGTCTCCCCAGTTCTCTTGTCAACAAAATCATAAGCGTCCACCTGTGTGCGTACGACATCCCCTGTCATGCGCGTACCAATTAGCCCTTCAGCTATTATTTTATCAAATGTGGAAGGGATTGAGGTACGTCTAGCTGTTGCATAAAACTTACCAGTGTTACTACTTTGAACAAGCTCTACGCCACCAGTTAATTCTAGTGCAATAAATGTTGTTCCGTCTTTTCTTTGCCTTTCAGCAAAACCTGTTACTGTTACCATTTTTTTAATGTTTTAAATGTGGTTATTAAATAGCGATTGCTCTCTGCTCCCTGGGCCCACGGGGGTGCTTCGGAGGTCGCAGGATGAAGGAGGGGTTGCAATTGGGAGTACCCTTATATTTTTTGCATAAGGGGGATAATCAATTTGATTAGATGATAAAGGCGGCGCTATTAATCAAATTGATTATAGTATGGGGATCTGAAAAAGTGGTCCTAATGGTAAAATTTATAATTGAATGCTATATATATTATTGCACATTAACTGCTGAAAAGATAGTCTTAAAATGTGGCCAAAATTGGCCCATGCGCATACATCATCTCTCATTCACATGTTTTAATTTCATAGTTAAAACATGTGTATAGGATCTACGGATTTTCCTACTTAAAAGATATCAGAATACTCGTTGCAATAATTTCTTATTTGAATGTTGCTTATAAGTTTTATTGTTTAAGTAGGCTGGTTTGTAATAGTGTTGTCTATGGGTTGGGAGAGTTTTATTTAGTAGAGTCCCAGCAAATCAAATCTGTTGCAGTTTTACTATACTTACTTTTTCTTACCCAGCCATTCTTGCCAGCTAATCCAACCATCATTTTTGTATGTATTAAAAGGTTTAGCTGGTAATTTAGGAACTAAATTTTTCCCAATGTCTCTCCACCATAGAGTATATTCATGAGAACTCTTTAATTTTAAAGAACTGATCATTTTTAAAGCATCCTTATACCTAGTATACTGGATATCCCTTGTTCTTACATTATTTGTACCAAGCCAATCACCGTATCCCAACCAACCATCATTAGCATATATGCTATTTGGATTAGAAGGTATATCTATTGGTTTAATACCTGATGAACAATACTTCTTCCATTCTTTTTGACTCTTTAGATTTAAACTTTTTACTTTTTTCTTTGCCTCAATGAATGGAAGATATTTAATGTTAAACTTGTTAGTAATATTCAAAAAGTCACCCATCCCTTTCCATTCAGGATCATTTTGATACCACCTATTAGGATTTTGAGGGACTCCTTCTGGCAATGCTGGTAACCCTTCTATTTTACCAGTAAGGTATAGCTTCCAATCTGATGTTTTTTTTAGATTAAGCTTAGCTGCAAATTGCTTTGCAACCTTTAATGAGACTACTTTTTTATCTATCCTAGATTCTTTTTTACCGAGCCAGTCCATCAATGTAGTATAACCATCATTTTTATAATACCTATGTGGGAAGACAGGAATATTATATGGCGGCTTAGGTAAGTTTTTAAACTCGCCTCTACAATATTTATGCCACTCATTTCCATTTTTCAAGCCTAATGCTCTAACAAATTTTCTTGCTTTATGAAATTCCATCCACGGTATATTTTTTTTACCATGTGGATTATTCTTTGAAAGAAATATATTCCAACCTTCCCATTCAGCTTTGTATGTTTGGTTGCAATGCTTTGGTAAAAGTATTCCTTCTTGTTTAAGCAGATTTGAGTTATTGGCTAACCAGGAATAATACTCTTCTCTAGAGTTAAGTTTTTCTTTTTGCAACCTTTTTTTAGCTTTATCATAGCTTAAATAAACTATCGACCTAGAGGCTACTCTATTAGTTCCTAAAAAATCACCTAATCCCTTCCATTCTGGATCATTTTTATAAGTTTGCCATGGAACAGCAGGCATCTCAACCGGCTTAATAATCATACCATCTATTTGGTTCTTAACCCACTTTTTGTAACTTGATTGAGAAATGATTTTACCATTTGAATGTTTTCTAAGAAATTTTTTTGCATCAGATAGGGAGAAGAATTTTTTAGAAATGTCCCAATTGCCTTCTATTTTGGAACCCATCCAATCAGACCATCCCAACCAACCGTCTTTTGCATAAGTTTGATCTGGTTTAGCAGGTATCTGAGGGCTAATAGTTTTACCTTCATTTCTCCACCAAACTGTGTAATCTATTCTTTTTTTCAGTTTTAAATTTCTAACAAATTCTTTAGCATTTTCAAAAGCCATAAATTCGCTTTTTACACTCCATTCCCAAAATGGTAATTGTTCTAATTGCTTGATTCTGGGATCATCCTTTCCTGAGAGTAGCCTTTTCGCTTCAGATTTTTTTATTTGGCCTAGATGGATTTTTTTATACAACGTTCTTAGGCTATATACCCAACTTCCCAATTCTAATTTATAGTCACCAATATGTACATATTTATTATTTAGTCCTTTATTTGGTAATCCACCATTTTCTTCCATAAAATTCTCTAAAGCGGCAAACATTTTTTTGAACTTATCGTCTTCAATGTCCCATACCCAACCTTTAATATTTTCTAGTATTTCTTTCTTATCTGCAGCTAATTTTTTTTGCCCTCTTATCATTCTGCAAAACTGCCCTAGTTTAAAGCCATCATCAAGAATGTAGTTGTTAGGTATATAAGTGTTCCCATGTTTGTTAAAGTATTTATTAATTTCTTGAATTGCTCTATTAAAGTTTGCTTCGGGAGATAATTCTTCGTTACCCAGCCAATCATACCAACCATTCCAACCTCTTCCTTTATAGGCTTGGTCTGGATATAGTGGAATGTCTATTTCTATATTCCCTGCCCTGTAAAATAATATCCACTCTTTTATTCCAGGTAAATTAAGACCTCTTGAATAACTTCTTGCATCTTCGAAATTCCTAATATTTAGTTTAGCAATCCGTTCCCAGAGCTTAGTTTTAATTTTTAATGAAAAAGATGACAGGTCTAGCTTGATGGATTTATTTACATTTCCAATAACCTGAATTTTACCAGTGCCTGTTTTTTGTTTACTAGAGTCTATTAGTTTTAGCTCTTCTGCAATTGTTTCATCTTGTGTGGAAAGACTTGTAACAATCCTAGTCACAGTTTTAAACCTACTTGATTCCGTTAAATCATCTAAGCTTTCACCCTCCTTTAGTACGACTGGTATAACAATATATCCAACCTCTTTTTTTACCCCTGTATTTTTGTCTTTATATTGACGTAACGCCCTACCAGAAGCTTGTACTATGTCCACTACACTTTGTTTTTGGTCTGCAAATAGTACACAGTCAATTGCTGGTACGTCAACACCTTCAGTTAAACATCTTGCATTTGTAATAATTGCGTTATTAGTATTTCTAAAGTCTTTTAATAATTTCGCTCTAGCCCCAGCATTAAGTTTGCTGGATATATGAAATACAGTAGGACTATCTTTACCGGTATCAATTTTTTGGTATAAGGATTGGAACTTTTTGGATGCATCGATGCTTTTGTGGAAGCTAACTGTATGTTTAAGGCTGTATTCTTCTATTGCTTTTTTTAATGCAATGGCTGTAGTTAACATTTGTGCCTCAGCTTCATCAACATTTTTACCATGGTCGGTTACATACTTATTTTTTTTTATTAAATCCTGTATTTCTGTGTCATTTACTAATACAGTAACTATTTTATAGTCAGTTATTATTCCATCTTCAATTGCCTTCTTAAATGACAATTTATAAAATACCTCACCATAGGTGTCAGCATCATCCATGCTAAGTATATCATCATCAGCCCCCTTAACTATTCGCTCTGTTGCAGTCATGAAGAGTCGCTTACCAATACTAATTTTATCCTCTTGAAGTAAGATTGAAAAGGCTTTGTCTTTTACACCTACAGTTTTATGCGCTTCATCTAAAATTGCTAAGTCAAATTTGAAATTAAGCTTTTTACTTACCTGAGCTAATTTGTCTGCACTTTGGTAAGTTGTAAATATTATTTTCCCGTTAGGAGAGACTCTAGTTAAAAAATCACCTATTTCTTTCTCATTAGTCGTAGTTGGTATTCCTAACGAATAAGTGTCAGATACTAAATCATCTGAAAGCTGCCCTGTGCTTTCATCACTACAAATACAAGACCAGTCAGGTAGTTCATTTGGTTTAGATAAGTACATCTCTTTTGTCCAATCCTCAATGGATTGTTTAATAAGAGCTAAACTAGGAACTGCAAGAATTGTTGATTTAGATCCAAGTGCTTGATTTATCCAAAATGCAGTTAAGCTTTTACCAGTACCACATGGCATCAATAACTTTCCTCTTGTGTTAGAGTTTTTTAAAAAGTGTTTTTTTGAAGTTTCTATGGCTTCTCGCTGGTGCTCTCTTGGTTTTCGCTTAACATTTGGTATTTTCTTACCCTTTATATGTTGTTGTATTGCTGACCAATCCTCTTCAGCTAGTTGGCTCCAAAAATCTAGACCAATTTGAGTAAAGCTATCTGGTAGTAACGCGGTTTTTTTAATACCATTTGTCCCCGTATGCGCTAATATTTGTTCAGTGATATTTTTACAATGATTTCTCGAGAGGTCTAAAAAAGTTGCAATATCTTTTCTAGTAGGAGATTCATTTGCTCCTTTAAATTTACACTGAATAGAACAATAGCCGCCGTTATACAATTCAGCTATAAGGTCTATTCCTTCATCAGCATTTGGCAGGTTTAATTTAGTTCTTAGTTTTGAGTCAACCCCTTCTCTTAGTAGCCATACGTTTTTGTATCTGGTCTTATAAACGGGTTTAGTGAGAAGTATTAATTCTGTTAGCTTTTCAAACAACTCACCTTTTTCATGCTTTGTTAAATCATTAGCATGACTAAAGAAGGTATTCCAGTCTGTAGTAGTGGATAGTATTTTGTAAAGTGGTTTCAAAGTCTAAAAGGTATTACAAACTTTTGATATGCAATAATAAACACTCAAATCAATTAAAACATTTACAGTAGAAAAGCTCAAATCATCTTTTTGTATGCAAATTGTATGCAAATCATAAAAAAGGGTCCCAGCAGTATTATTGCTGAAACCCTTTGCTGTATTGTGTGGGCCCACCAGGGCATGATCCTGGGACCCCCTGATTATGAGTCAGGTGCTCTAACCAACTGAGCTATAGGCCCTGAAAATTTGGTTGCCCAAATAATCATGAGCGGCAAATGTAAAATATTTACACTTAACCGAGGGCATCAATCGTAATCAATTTGTAAAAAATAATGCGTTTAATTTGCAGCATGGTTACTCCTGTAAAAAATATCATTTTTGATTTAGGCGGTGTTTTAATCAATCTCAATTATCAATTAACGCGAAAGGCATTTGAGGACCTAGGTGTTGAAGATTTTGATGCTTTTTATACCCAGCACAAGGCCAACCCATTATTTGAAAACCTAGAAGTGGGTGCCATTGAGCCGGAGGCATTTTACGAGGCCCTCAGGGAAGCCACAGGATTAACCCTTTCTAATGATCAATTGGAAACTGCCTGGAATGCCATGTTGCTTGATTTTCCAATAGAACGCCTACTGTGGTTGGATCAAATCAAAAGCAAGTATAATATTTATTTATTTTCTAATACAAATGCCATTCATTACAAGGCGTTTACTACGATATATGCGCAAACCGCCCCTTTGGCCGGTTTAGATCCAGATTTTAATCACTTTTTTATAGATGCGCATTATTCCCATACGCTTGGTCAAAGAAAGCCAGAAGTAGCTGCTTTTGAAGCCGTTTTGGCAAAATCGGGCCTTGATCCTACCCAAACTCTGTTTATAGATGACACCATTAGTAATATAGAAGGGGCTCAAAAAGCGGGCCTTAGAACCCTATATTTAAGTGGGGGTCTTACCGTGCAAGATGTAGGCCTTTAAGGCTTAACTTCCTCAAAATCAATGTAATCTTCTTTGGGAGCCGGCTTGGTAGCCTCTGTTTTTGCTTGTCTTTGGGCCTGAGCAGCCTGTTCTTGTTGCGCCCTAGCAGCAGCTGCTTGCTGCGCTTGCATTTCTTTTAAAGTGCTTTTTATTTGAGAGCTGGCCTTACTTACAGGCACTACCACGTTAAATACAAAGCGGTAAAGCGCATAGATTAAGAAGCCGTAAAAAAGAAGTTTCATCATAATGGTAAGCGTAATAGACCACAAAGGTAAGGACTCTACAAAAGCAAAATTTGGAAGTTTAGGCCTAAAAACACTATATTTGCACTAGAAAATGAAACAATTGAAGGGAACGGCTACCGTTCCCTTCTTCTTTTTTAATATGTCTAACGAATTACAAATAGCAAAAATTGAAGCCTTAATAGCGCAGCTCTTACAAGAGGAGCCTACCTATTTTTTGGTTTCTATCCGTATCAAACCTACCAATAACATTAAAGTGTATTTGGACGGCGATCAGGGTATTGCTATTGAAAAATGTGTTCGCTTTAACAAACAACTCTATAAACTTATTGAAGAGGAAGGCTATTATCCAGAAGGAGATTTTTCGTTAGAATTGTCTTCTCCAGGACTCGACGAACCTTTAAAATTACACCGTCAGTATGTAAAAAATAAAGGCAGAAATATAGAGGTTATGTTCAATGACGGAACCACAAAAGAAGGTTTGTTACTTGAAGTAACAGAGTCAGATATTTTGATGGAACACACAGAAGGGAAAGGAAAAAAAATGGTAACACAACAATTAGTGATTCCGTTTTCAACCATAAAATCAACAACGATTCAAATTAAATTTTAAAACTTTTGAAACTTTAAATAAAGCGTTATGGCTAGTATTAATCTTATCGAAGCATTCCAGGAATTTAAAGATGCAGAGAACATTGATCGTCCCACGATGATGAAAGTGGTGGAAGATGTATTTAAAACATTACTCCGTAAAAAATATGGTAGTGATGATAACTTTGACGTTATCGTTAACGCCGAAAAAGGAGACTTAGAAATCATCCGTCGTAGACTTATTGTTGAAGATGGTGAAGTGATAGATCCCTTATCTGAAGTGGGTTACAGCGATGCCATTAAAATTGAACCCGACTTTGAAGTAGGGGAAGATTTGTATGAAGAAATTAACATGATTGACTTTGGTAGAAGAGCTATTTTGGCTGCGAAACAAACTTTAGCAAGTCGTATTAGCGATCTTAAAAAGAATGTCCTTATTAAAAAATATGGTGATCGTATTGGTGATATCATCAGTGCCGAAGTATACCAGGTTTGGAAAAAAGAAGTACTTCTTTTGGATGAAGAAGGCAACGAACTTATTTTACCAAAGTCGGAGCAAATTCCACAAGACTATTTCAAAAAAGGTGAAAACATTAGAGCTGTTGTAGCACGTGTTGATCTTAAAAATAATACACCCGTTATTATTTTATCTAGAACAAGTCCAATGTTCTTAGCTAAATTATTAGAGATTGAAGTACCAGAAATTTTTGATGGTCTAATTGCGATCAAAAAGATTGTACGTGATCCAGGAGAGCGTGCTAAAGTAGCGGTAGAAAGTTACGATGATCGTATCGATCCAGTAGGTGCTTGTGTGGGTATGAAAGGTTCTCGTATTCATGGCATTGTGCGTGAATTGAAAAACGAAAACATTGATGTGATCAACCACACTACCAATATTCAACTTTTAATTCAACGTTCTTTAACCCCAGCTAAAATTAGCTACATGGAGTTAGACAACGATAAAAAGCACGCCGAAGTGTTTTTAAAAGCAGACCAGGTTTCATTGGCCATTGGCCGTAGAGGGGTTAACATCAAGCTTGCTTGTGAATTAACTGGCTATGAAATTGATGTATTTAGAGAAGATGAAGAGGTTGTTGATGAATTTGACATTGATTTAGACGAATTTAGTGATGAAATTGAGGCTTGGGTTATTGACGAGTTCAAGCGCATTGGTTGCGATACTGCCCGCAGTATTTTAAACTTAAGCCCTGATGAACTTGAGCGTAGAACCGACCTCGAAAAAGAAACCATCGAAGACGTACTTAAAGTGCTTCAAGCCGAATTTGACGAAGAAGCTTAAGCAGCGTATAGTTAACTATCTTTGCCCTTAATAGGGGCGAGGATCCACAGCAAAAGCGTTCATATGTTGTGGCACATTTCAATGAACGAATAGGACTAAAAAACACTGAATGTCAGAATTGAAAACACCCAGACTGTTAGCCGCCGCTAAAGAGTTCAACATTGGCCAAGATACCTTGGTTGAATTCTTAGTGAAAAAAGGCTTTAGTCGTGATGAGTTAAAGCCTACGGCAAAACTTTCATCAGACCAGTACTATGCTTTACAAGCAGAGTTCCAAGGAGATAAAGTTGCTAAGAACAAAGCAGATCAGGTAGAAATACCTAAGGTTGCTGCGCAGGCAGAACCTAAGAAAAAAAGAGATGAAGAAGATCTTTCTTTTGCTAAAAAAGAAGATAAAAAAGCGCGCAAAGAAGAGCCTGTTGTAGAAGCACCTGTTGCAGCTGCGCCAGCTCCAGAAGTAAAAGCGCCTGCTGTAGAAAAAGTAGTAGCCCCAGAAATTGAGGCACCTAAGGTGATCAACAAAATTGATTTATCTGCTATTGATTCTTCTACACGTCCTAAAAAGGCAGCGAAGAAAAAAACAGAGGATGCACCAGCAGAGGAAGTTGAAAAGCCAGCAACTACAACCGCAAAGAAAAAAGTGGTTGAAGAAACTGTTGCTTCACCTGCACCTGTATTAGCTGCACCAGCTCCTGCTGCTCCTGTTGAGGAAGTAGCACCGACGATCGAAAATATTAGAGCCGATAAATTAGAAGGCCCTAAAATTTTAGGAAAAATTGAATTACCTATCAATAGTGATACGCGCCCTAAGCCTGCGGCTAGAGACGAAAAGCGCAAGCGCAAGCGTATTCCTATGGAGGGCAAACCAGCACCTGCTGCTCCAACACTTGGCGCAGACGGAAAACCAGTAAGCGGTCCTAACAGACCCATTGTTGCTGCTAACAACAGAAACAATCAAGGCGGTGGCGGTGGTCAATTTAATAGAGGACCAGGTGGTAACAGAGGTGGTAATAGAAATGATAGAGGCAAACGTGCCCCAATCGAGGATAAAGAAATTGACCAAAAAGCAATTCAAGAAAAAATCAGAGAAACCCAAGCAAAGCTTGCTGGTGCTGGCGGAAAAGGTAAGAGCTTAAAAGCAAAATACCGTAGAGCTAAGCGTGACGAAGCAGCAGAAGCAATGGGTGAAATGACTGAAGACAACAAACTACAAGTAACAGAATTTGTTACCGTAAGTGAGTTGGCAAACTTAATGGACGTAAGCTTTGCAGACGTTATTGGAAAATGTATGAACCTTGGTATCATGGTTTCTATCAACCAACGTTTGGATGCAGAAGTTATTGAACTCGTTGCTAGCGAATTTGGTTTTGAAGTTGAATTTATTGGAATCGATGACGTGGATGAATTTGATGAAGAGGAAGAAGAAGATGATGAAGCGTCTCTAGTAGAGCGTGCTCCAATTGTAACTATCATGGGTCACGTGGATCACGGTAAAACTTCATTACTAGATTATATCCGTAATGCAAACGTAGTAGCAGGTGAAGCGGGTGGTATCACACAGCACATTGGTGCTTATGAGGTAACAACGCCAACAGGAAAAGCTATTACTTTCTTAGATACACCGGGTCACGAAGCGTTTACCGCGATGCGTGCACGTGGTGCTAAAGTAACCGATATTTCAATTATTGTAGTTGCTGCCGATGACGCCGTGATGCCTCAAACAAAAGAAGCCATCTCGCACTCACAAGCTGCAAACGTTCCAATGATTTTTGCGGTTAACAAGATTGATAAAGACGGAGCCAATCCGCAAAAGATTTACGAGCAGCTTTCACAGATGAACATTTTAGTTGAAGCTTGGGGTGGTAAATTCCAAAACCAAGAATTATCTGCTAGACAAGGTTTAAATGTGGATACGCTTTTAGAAAAAGTATTATTAGAAGCCGAATTATTAGATCTAAAAGCCAACCCTAACAAAGAAGGCTCTGGAACTATTATTGAAGCATCTCTAGATAAAGGCCGTGGATATGTGGCTACCATTTTAGTACAAAACGGAACGCTTCGTCAAGGAGACTTAATTGTTTCTGGACAACATTATGGTCGTGTTAAAGCGATGTTTAATGAGCGTAACCAACGTATTGATACCGCACCTCCATCTACACCAGTAGTAATACTTGGTTTAAATGGTGCACCACAAGCCGGTGAGAAGTTTAAAGTATTTGAAGACGAAGCAGAAGCAAAAGAAGTAGCTACAAAACGCGCTCAACTTTTACGTGAGCAAGGTTTACGTGCTAGAAAACATATCACGCTTGATGAAATTGGTAGACGTTTAGCACTAGGTAACTTTAAAGAATTAAACATCATCATTAAAGGTGACGTGGATGGTT
>JACCEC010503324.1_pt1 | contig 23021 bp, 18 predicted proteins | sample 7450121 | NCBI WGS metagenome assembly JACCEC01 (sample SAMN15323455, study PRJNA562643) | freshwater metagenome | isolation source: river surface water | place: USA:Blue River Watershed | collected 2017-08-18 | reverse complement strand
GGCAGCACGTGCAGCGCGCTGAGCTTTTCTTAAATGACTTACAGCAATAGCGCGAATTTCGTTTTTCTGGTTCAATTTGGCTTCCAAATTGTTCACCATTTCGCGCTGTAATTGACGTTGGTAAAGACTGGGCGAACCTGTTGCTGACAAAGATCCGAAAACGGCAGAATAAACTTCCGATACTGCATCGGCAGCTTTCAAGGTTGTGCTGTTGCTTCCTTCTAAATCCAACAATCGACCTAGTTTATCATTGGAGATCATGGTGCTCATCAATCGACTTTGCATCTGCATGATGCGTTCGGTTGATCCACTTGGTTCAATTCGTTTTAGAATGTCGTTTTTAATCATGAAAGAAGGAACCTTCAATCCATTATCAGCAATAAATCTTATTGCAGCCAATTGTTGTTCTTTGGAAATGGGGAAGTATTGAACTCCCGCATCATCGCTTTGCTTCTCAATGGTTTCAATACCACCAACATAATTCGCTACGTGCATCATTTCGCGATTCCATTGTCCCATAACTTCACCGTACATTTCACGAAGTAAATCGTGATCGTCTTCGGCAGATTTGGTAGCTTCAATCAAATAATTGGTGATGCGCTCCAAGTTTTTAATACCATAAGCAGTTGATTTGATAGCATCGCGACCTAAATCTTCTGTTTGAGCATAAGGATCGGTAATCATGAATTGCTGACGACCGAAATGACGGGTAGAATCTTTCAACGCAGACTTCAAATAGGTATCAAGAATTTTTTGTTCCTCATCGGTGGATTTAGCATCGGGGAAAGCCTGATAAGCCCACTTGATCGCGTGAATGTCGTAAGGTCCGATTTTGGGGAACAATGCCGCGTTATCTCCGGGTTGAGCTACGTAATTGAAACGAGCATAATCCATGATGGAAGGAGCGGTTCCGAACTTGCGGGTGAATTCAGCTGAACGCAAAGAATCGGTAGGGTAGGCGTGAGACGCTTTCATGTTGTGTTGCAATCCAAGGGTATGTCCAACCTCGTGTGCTGCCACAAAACGAATCAATTCAGACATCAACGCGTCGGGAAGGGGCAGTTTTTGAGCGATAGGATCAACCGCTGCGGTTTGAACGAAGTACCAGTTTCTCAACAAGTTCATTACGTTGTGGTACCAACCGATATCGCTCTCTAAAATTTCACCGGTTCGTGGATCGTGAACGTGAGGACCATACGCATTTTTAATATCGGAAGCGAAGTAACGAATCACAGAATAACGTGCATCTTCCGGACTGAAATCAGGATCCTCTTCCTTGGTTGGTGGGTATTTACACTGAATGGCATTTTTGAAACCAGCTGCTTCGAAAGCCACGTTCCAATCCTCAACACCTTTTTTCAAGGCCGAGCGCCATTTTTCCGGAGTTGCGGGATCGATGTAGTAAATGATGGGCTTTACAGGTTCAACCAACTCACCTTTTTTATAACGGGCAACATCTTCAGGTTTTACTTCCAATCTCCAACGAGTAACGTAGGTTTTTGCGTCAACTTGGTGGGTTTCACCGAATTCGTTTTGAGTAACGCTGAAATATCCAACGCGATTATCGTTCAAGCGTGGACGCATTGGGTTTTCGGGAAGAAGAACCATGGAATGGTGCATTTTCACGGTTAGTGCCTGAACATCTTCTTGTTGAGCTGGTTTTTTTGAATTGTAGGTTAAAACAGCTTTGATTTCAATATTTTTTGGGAAGGATTTGTTAAAGTCGATAAAGGAACGCTTGCGATCAACTCCCATCATTTGGTATTGGGTTTTGAAAGCAGCTGGCAATCCAAAAGGAGCTACATCCCCGGTGAATAAATCGGTCACGTCGATGATAGCGCTAGCGGAATCACCTTCACCATTGAAGGAAACGATATCGAATGCGCCAACGATAGGCGTTAGATTGGAGTTCTTTACTGCTTTGTAAATGGGTAGGGAATCGGAAGCGACGTTATCGTAGGCAACGCTGCGAAGTAATACTTTGCCGTAGGCACGTTCCCAAACGAGAACGGCTTCGCCAACTTGCGTGCCGCCGTAAGCGATGCCTGGCGTTTCTTCCATGCGTGAAACCAGCAAAAACTCTTTTTTATAGGTGCTGAATGGAATTTCGAAATACAATTTGTCGCCAACCAAGTGGGAAGTAATGATTCCTTTAGAAGATTTTGCTTCTTTGGTAATAACTTCAGAGTATTTTTTATACTTGGAAGGTGGAGCTTTTTTTACTGTGTCGGTTGCTGCCACAGCCGGCTTTTCATCGCCTTTTTTCTTGTCTTTTTTCTTGTCTTGGGCTTGGGAAACTAGGAAAAAACTTCCTAATAATCCCATCCAAATAAGCTTGTTTTTCATTCTAGGTTGATTTTAATGAGGGTGCTTTTTTTGTTTTTCAATCCGCCAAAAATAAGGTGTTTTTGGTCTGTATTCATCCCCGTTGTTTCATCTAAAAAAAGATTTTCCTTTTTATTGATAAAAACCAATTCCTTTCGCCAATTTTGATTCAATTGTGGCGAAAGAATGACACAAGAAGGAGTCTTTCTCCTTTTCTTATGGGTTGAATATTCATCTCCAAAGAGGAATTTCAGTTCTCCATTTTGAAAAAAAGAAAATCCAGCATCTCCTTGTAATAAAGGAACATCGTATTCACGGTATCGAGGAAAAACACAGAGCTTTGCCTCGGTTGAATCGGGATGAATGGTTATCAACAACACATCACCATAGGAATAAACCCAATTGCAATTTGGAATTCCTCGAGATACTTGGCTACATTTTTCGTATTGGTCGAATGCTTGAATCACCAAAACTTCTTCATTATTTTTTAGTATGATTTTGAAAATTTTAAAGTTGCGTTGGTTGTTTCGTTGCAATCCGATCCAATGTCCCGATAGTCGATGAAAGCTTTGCGTTACCGATTTGATTTGTTGGCTATTCAAGGAAATGGGAATCTTTTCGATAAGCAATTCTGAATCGGAATGAATTTCCCAACGGCGAACTTGATGAAAAATTGAACGGTTATTAGGAAATTCTAAGGCGAAAATGAGCATGGAGTTTCGCCGTTTAATCATCTTGAACTCTGCATTTCCAGCATCGATAGGAATTGTAAATTTCCGAATGGAATGATTTTGAGGGTTGAAAATCCAGAATTCCTTTTGTGCTGTTGCTCCATTGAATCTGTTGGTGACGATTAATCCCAATTTACCATTTTCGAATTCAGAAAACCCTTCCAGGAATTGCCCTTTTTCTGGCAACATCGAGGGAATGGGCGAGGAATCGATTTGCAGATTATTTAGATCGACTCGTAGTAGTTGTAAACCCAAGGAATCGGGATGTTTAAAAATTTCGAAGGTTCCCAACAACGAAGTGGAGTCATGAGAAAAGCGAAAGTTGGGAAAATGGTTTTTGTATCGCTTGTCTTTGCTTTTCCAAATCGGAATCCATGGACTAGTTTCGAAGGATTGCCACGTTGTTTTTCGAATGAAGTACGATTTTTCTATTCTTCGGGAATCATAAAAACTACCAATTTCGAAAATTCCGTTGGGTGAATAAAACTTTTTGTAGGGGACCACGGAAATTACATCTTGACTACTTCTGGATTGCGGAACAATAAGGTTTTCCCGAATTAATTTCAGATCAGAAGTGCGATACTCAGCAAAGGCGAGCTCGCTTTTGCTCGCTCTTTTGAATCGGGTTTTGTACGTAACAAAAACACTCGAATCGGAACAAAAAACAGGAATCGGTGTATTTCTAGCACTAGAAATAATTTCGCCGGAAATAAATTGAGGTTGTTTGTATTCTTGGGCGAAGGCCAAACTATTCAACATCAAAAATCCCCATCGAAAAAAATCCTTCAATTCTGAATGAAAATTGAATGGTTTCATGATGGGGATCAATGATTTAAAGGTCTAAGCGAATAAAAATTCGATTTCTTTTCTCCAAACCGATTAGGAACAAGGATTCATTCACCAACACACCGGAAGCGTCGGAAATGTAAACTCGACTTTTGTTGGTGATATCTATCGGATTTCTTTGGGGAGTTTCTGATCCATTCATGGAAATTAAAACAGGACCTACGTTATTTCTAGCTGTTTTTTTAGAGACATCAAGGATTTCTCGATCAAAGAAAAAGTTGATGTTCCCATTTTTTAAAAACGGAATTCCCAGATCACCTTGAGGCATAAAATACGTCGATGTAAAATTGTGGGGGATGAGATTGACCCAATTGATTTCTCCATTTGATCCGGTCGCAATCACCAAAATATCCTTGTAAACATAATAAGTTCTGCAATTGGTGACTCCTCCAGAGGTTGTTGTACATTGCTGATAAGAGTAATGGTACTGACAAATTACATAATTTTCATGGGTTTGTGGATTGTTTAAAACCTTGAAAATGTAGAATTTAGATGAAAGACTTTCTTTTCCTCTTTTCGCCAATCTTGTACGTGATGCCTCCTCTAACTTGGAAATCATCTCTTTGCTAAAAAGGGATGGTTTTAAGGGAGTCATAACTTTGGTATCTGTATTTAAGGAGGAAGTTCCTATTCCCGTGAATTTTGATTTTTTGGTCAAAAGCGTAATTAAATCCAATTGATTATTATTTGCAACTGGAAAATGGCCCATGACTTTGTAATCTTCCGATTTGATTCGATGTTCGGAAACCGTGCCATCTTTAGGGTCGTACTCAAACGTGAGTAGCTGATCATTCGTGCTTTCATCTTGATCTTTATTTTCTACACGACGTCCGCGGTACTCAGTAGTAATGGCGATCTTTTGATTTGGAAATCGAAAAACACGTTGAACATCCAAATTTCTTGGAGAATATGGAAGAGTTACTTCATGATTCGAGATTTTACTTCCATCAATTCCTAAAAAAATGATTTGAATTCGTTGTTCGGACTCATTTCTAGCTTCCAATTCGATGACCATGGGTAGGTCTTCGGACCCTGGTTCATTGAGAATTTTCCAATTGGAATTTTTAGCACCTTTTCCATCAATAGAATGAATTTTGGTCCAATCTTTTTGGATTTCGAGTCCTCCATTCAATTTTTTAATGTAGAATTCTCGGATGTTTTTTCTCGAATTGAAGGTTGTGCCTAGGGCAATGATTCCATCTTTTACGACATACGATCGAGCGTAATCGATTTCATCATCGATCGAATTGCCTGAATTCAAGAGGCTTACTTCATCTTTTAAAACTTGAAATGTTTTTTGATCAAAAACTCCAAGTTTGGTTCGGCTTGCCTTGATGCTATTGGCGTGGTTAAAAACGATTTTATCACCAATAGCTCCATTAAACTGAATGAATTTGTATTTCTTGTTTAGCTTTTCAGAGAAAGCAGGTTTTACCTGAGAAAAAGAAAGAAAAGAAAGAAGGATGAAAAACAGAAGGGAAATGGATTTCATTAGAACCATCCTCCTCCTAGGGCTTCACGGAAGGGCCAAGGTATTCCAGCCAAAATGAGGATCAAACCCAATCCGAAAAACAAATACGTTTTCTTGAATTTTTGTTCATCAGTGGTTGCTCTTTTGGCTTTTGCAGATCCAATGGTAATCAAAACAATGGCCAAAAGCATCAATAACAAATGCTCCATGCCATAAAATCGTTGAGAAGCATTTTTCATCCAAGCCTCAGAGAAAACCACTTTGGGTGAGGTGAAATACAAGGCAAATCCCAAAAGCAATTGAATGTGACAAAACATCGTGGTAAGCGAGTTTACCTTGGCATCTTTTGCTGAAAATACTCCTTTACCTTTTTTACTAAGAGCATTTAATACCGCATAAATTAACAATCCAAGAACAACCCAGCGAAGTCCAGAGTGAGTGTGTTTAAGCAATTCCATAGTTCATAATTTTATAACTACGAAAGTAGATACAGAATTTTGAAAATTGAAATTATTCAGGGTCTAAACCGACACTGAGGGAAATAATATGACTAAAAAACGAATTCTGATTTCCCGCATTGGTCAAGGCATAGTCCAATTGAAAAATTCTTGTTTTAATTCCAACACCAAGATTTGGAGAAAAAGTTGTGGTTGGCGCCAATGCAGAAACATTCAATAAAGCGTTTCTTTGGAATTGATTGATACCGGCCCTTAAGAAAACGGTACTTTGGTAATCTACCTCCAGGCCGGCCATGGGATCTACCCCAAAACGGCGACCTGATATCAGAGTATTTCGTTTACCATCCGAAGTTACTACCAAATCCAATTCTCCTGTAACCCCAAGGTAATCATTGGCTTCCCAATGATATCCGCTTCCTACAATCAGTCTAGGCAAGGTGATTTCGGTACTTGATTTTGGGATTGAATTGCCGGTTGTGGTGAAGATAAAGGCCAATGAGTCTTGATTTTTATACTGCCAGAAATTGACGGTTGAACCTAAATCTTTGAGACTAACGCCCAATTTCCTTCCGTATTTATCTTGGTATTGAGCACCGACGTCGGCTCCAAATCCCCAAGCTCCTCCAAAGTTGCCTACTCGTCGACGAATGATTTTAGCATTTCCGCCAAAACTCCAGTCTCCTCGATCATTTTTCGCTCCGTAACCCAACATCAAGGCAAAATCGGTCGCGGAGAAAGATGTAATGTTGTTGTAATTCACATTTCCCGACGGTTCAATTAATGCCAATGTATTGGGAATGTTATCAATCCCCAATCGAATGAGGTTAATGCTCGCTCCCGATTGTTCATTCACCTGAAATCCAAACCCTAAATAGTCGTAATTCGCGATACCCGAAAAGTATTCGGCGTGCATCAACGAAACTTGCCGATAATTCTCCATTCTTGCCAGTCCCGCAGGATTCCAAAATCCACTGCTTACATCGTTGGATTGAGCCACCATGGCTCCGCCCATAGCCAAACCCCTTGCATGAACCCCTAATGTCAAAAAGTCGTTGGAATACTTGGGTGCTTGGGCTTGAAGAGTAAGGCCAACGAAAATGAATAATATGACGATGACTGATTTCAAAAACTTTGATTTTGGTGCATCCAATCAGCAATTTTACGATCATTGGATAAACGAGGCACCTTGTTTTGTCCGCCGAGTTTTCCTTGACTATGCATGTATTGAATAAACGATTGTCCTTTAACCAACCTAATTTTCGCTTCCTGCAAAATTCCTCCAACCCGTAAATCTTTGTAATAGATATTTTTAGACTGAAGTGCTTCGTCAACTTTTTTTGCTAAGTCGTTGACATTGATCATCTCAGACGAGTTTAATTCAACAAACCATTCATGATAGGGTAGGCCAGATTCTGGGTTAACTTGGGGTGCGACATGAAACTCAATGAGTTGAGTATCCATAGATTTTAACCCTTCATTCATCGCAAATTCTACTTCTTCGCCAATGACGTGTTCTCCAAATGCACTGATGTAATGTTTTACCCTTCCAGAAACGACAATTCGGTAAGGATTCTTGGAAACGAATTTAACGGTATCTCCAATATTGTACCCCCATAGGCCAGCATTGGAATTGATGATTAGGGCGTAATTGATTCCCAATTCTACTTCTTCGAGAATCAACCGTTTTGGATTTTCTTTACCGATTTCTTCCAAGGGAATAAATTCGTAGAAAATATTTTCGTTACAAAGCAGGAGTAAACCTTTATTTTCGAGTTGATCTTGGTAAGCGAAAAATCCTTCAGAGGCAGGGAACAACTCGATGGAATTTACTTTTCGACCAATCGAATCTTCCAACTTTTTTCGATAAGGTTCAAAATTTACCCCCCCGTAAATAAACAAGTTGAAATGTGGGAATATTTCACTGATTTTTTTACTAGTTCTTTCACTTAATACATCGAAATACATTTGAACCCAAGGTGGTATTCCGCTTATTAGCGTCATGTTTTCATGCAAAGTCTCATCGGCAATTTTGCTCACTTTGGCTTCCCAATCTTCCATGCAATTGGTAGAATAGGAGGGAAGCTGATTGGTTCTTAAATATCCTGGAACATGGTGGTTACTGATTCCGCTTAGTCGGCCAGTATGAATCCCAGCAATTTTTTCTAAAACAGGACTACCGCTTAAAAAAATTAGTTTTCCTTTTAAGAATGAGGCATCTTGGGTATTGTAGATGTATTGAAGGATGGCATTTTTTGCACTTCCAATATGGTTTCCGATCGACTCTTTACTGATGGGAATGTATTTGGCTCCCGATGTTGTTCCGCTTGTCTTGGCAAAATAAAGGGGTTTTCCAGGCCATAATACGTCAGAATTACCCGATTTTATTTGTTCAATGTAGCCTTTTAATCCTTCATAGTCTCGAATCGGAACATTTTGTTTGAACTCTTCGTAAGAGTTGATTTTACTAAAATTGTGATCTTTCCCAAACTGAGTATTTTTAGCCTTATGGATTAGTTGAAAAAGGGTGTCTTTCTGAATTTTTTCAGCATTAGAAGACCATTTCAACGTGTTTTGATGAACTCTCTTCGCCCATTGTTTGGCAATCCACTCTTTTAAACTTACCATGTTGCTCTACAAAATGTTCCTAAAGGTAATTTTTTTCCAAACTGATCTTCTACGAACAATTCTCCCATTTCCAGTTCTTTAACGAAGGGGAAATGTACACGCACCAAGGTTTCACTGATAAGGGGAGAAAATCCCATGGAATATAAGTTTAAAAGAAGAAACCCACTTTCATGGTCAAGAATATCGGAAGTTAGCTGAAGCAATTCATCGATCTGTTGATTCAGTAGCCATTTTTCACCATCGGGTCCACGACCGTAAGCTGGAGGATCGAGAATGATTCCTTTGTATTTTTTTCCTCTTTTCCATTCGTTTTTCGTGAATTTAAAAGCATCTTCCACGACCCAACGAATATTGTCCAAAGAACTCATTTCCATATTGGTTCGCGACCAAGAAATGACTTGTTTAACCGAGTCAACATGGGTAACATCGGCCTTTGCAGCTTTTGCGGCTAAAGAAGCCAATCCGGTGTAGGCAAAAAGATTCAGCACTTTGGCATCTCTACCCAACCGCTTCACTTGTTCGAACAACCAATTCCAATTGTCGGCTTGTTCAGGAAAAATCCCCACGTGTTTAAATGAGGTAAGGGCAATTTTAAAATTAATTCGAAAATGATTCCCTGGGAATTTCATTTCCCAAACGTCGGGAACGCCTTTTTTCAAATGCCATGTGCCTCGTTCTTCGGTTGATTGGCCTTTTCCTTTTTCAAAATAAGCATCGGCCTTTTTCCTCCAAATCTCATCGGAAAGAGATTTTTTCCAAACCGCCTGAGGCTCGGGGCGGGCGGTTACATAAGCGCCAAATCGCTCCAATTTTTCACCATCGCCCGAGTCGATGATTTCGTAATCGGGCCAGGGAGGTGTAGAAATTGCCTGAATCATCAAAAAATCTTTCCGTTCTTTGTGCAAAGAAAAGCCATTTTTCATGTCGGAAGTACTCCCATTAAAAATATCCTCCAAAGACAACCCAAAATTTAAGACTCTTTTGAGTTTGCTTGAATCTAAAGGTCGAAAAAAAAGCGGATTATTCCTGGTGGAAGGAATTCGTGAAATTCAACGGGCATTGTCTTCCGGATATCAGCTCGATCATTGGGCTGTGGCCGATTCTGAAAAAGGAGATGAAGCTTTTGAAATTATCGCTCCCCTTACGCAAAGTCAATGTTTTTCATTGGCCCAACCCCTTTTTAAACAATTAGCTTATCGTGATGAAGTGGTGAATGCTATTGCAGCATTTACCATGAAACAGAAAAATATTCATGACATTTCGCTTCCTGAATTTCCTTTGGTCATTGTTTTGGATGGATTGGAGAAACCAGGAAATCTTGGTGCAATTCTACGGTCATGCGATGCTGCAGGAGCCGATGCAATTTTTATCACGCGTCCACAAACCGATTTATTCAATCCCAATTTAATACGCTCCAGTTTAGGTTGTTTCTTTTCGCAACAAATTGCATGTGGAACAGAGGAAGAGGTTTATCAATTTCTTATTGATCGAAAAATTCAAATTTATGCAACATATTTCGACGATGCGGTAGATGCCTTTCAACCCAATTATCGTTTAGGAACTGCATTTGTAATGGGGGGCGAAGCTTTCGGAATTTCTGAATTCTGGGTGAAGAACAATACCCACAAAATATTTGTCCCCATGCGTGGAATTGCCGACTCATTGAATGTTAGCACTTGCACGGCTGTATTGTTGTACGAAGCCCTCCGTCAGCGCCGATGATTCGAGTTGGGGTAATTTCAGATACGCACGGATATTTTCCGCCTTCGGTTTTCACACATTTCAGCGAATGCGATGAAATATGGCATGCTGGAGATATTGGAACCTTGGAAGTTTTGGAGTCCTTGCAAAAGTTCCGGCCTATCCGTGCTGTATTTGGGAATATCGACGGCAAAGAAATTCGGCAGGAAACGGCTGAAAATTTAGTTTTTACCATCGAAGGATTAAAAGTTTTTATGACCCATATCGGTGGTTACCCGGGCCGGTATTCTCCCGATGCTCGTAAAGTTATTGATCAAGAAAAGCCAGGACTTTTTATTTGTGGACATTCGCATATTTTAAGAGTAATGTCCGATCCAGCTCGCCCCGGTCTTTTGCACATGAATCCAGGTGCAGCGGGTATTCATGGGTTTCACAAAGTTTTAACAGTGTTAAGGTTCACCATCGATGCTGGAAAAATCTCCCATCTTCAAGCCATTGAATTGGGAGAACGCGGGAAAATGAAAATCTCTGAGTGAATTTTGAGTCCAGGGTTTTGTGCTTTGCCTAACTTTGCACCATGAGAATCATTTTTCTAGGCACTCCAGAATTTGCGGTAGCCTCTTTAGAAGCTTTAATTACCCATGGCTTTAACGTAGTTGCCGTTGTTACTGCTCCAGATAAGCCATCGGGAAGGGGATTAAAGCTTACGCCACCACCTGTAAAACTTTGTGCTGAAAAGCATGGTATCCCCGTATTACAACCGATCAAACTTAAAGATCCCATCTTTATTCAAGAATTAGCTACATTTCAGGCCGATCTTCAATTTGTAGTGGCTTTTCGAATGCTTCCCGAATTGGTTTGGAATATGCCACCCCTTGGAACTTACAATCTACACGGTTCTCTTCTTCCAAAATACCGAGGTGCTGCTCCGATTCATTGGGCAGTAATGAACGGAGATCAAGAAACAGGAATTACGGTCTTTAAATTGAAACATGAAATTGATACCGGGGATATCATTCTTCGTAAGACCATGCCCATCAATCGAAATGAAACGACATCTCAGGTGCATGATCGAATGATGATGATTGGAGCTGAAGCTTTAGCTGAAGCTGCAAAAATGATTGAAAATGATCAAGTTGATTTTTTAGAGCAACGCGAGGATGAAGTTTCATTAGCCCCAAAATTATTCAAAGAAACGTGTTTGATTGATTGGAATCAGCCCGTTGAAAAGGTTTACAACAAAATCAGAGGCTTGGCTTATTTCCCTGGAGCTTTTTTTATTTTTCAAGAAAAAACGGTTAAAGTTTTTCAAACTGTCATGGGCCGAGAAATATTAACTCCAGGAGAAATCAAAGAAACCGAAAATGAAATCATCATCGGCTGTTTAGACGGATCGTTATCCCTAAAAGAATTCCAAGTAGAGGGGAAAAGAAAAATGGAAATAGCTGAATTCCTTCGAGGAAATTCGGGAATGTTTAAAATTTAAGATTCACACCCAACATCATGTGACGTGGTGCTCGATAACGACTAGGGTCATAAGGTGGTGTACCGTAGGAGCTTGCACTTCTCGGATCTTCAAATCGGGGGTCACGCCAGCTAAGGGGTACGTCTTGACCGTATTGATATGCAATCCCAGTTACTGGATTGGGAATGATGGTATTCAATCGGTTGAAAACGTTAGTTAATTGGAAAACCAATTCCAATTTCATTCCTTTTTTGATGTTCCACCAACGTTTTAAATTACAATCAACCCAATAATTGGATTGTCCAATTTTTGAATAAATGGCGTCAGGGTCGGGATCTACATCAAACAAGGGGCGCCCGGTAATCGGGTCGTTACCAATGAAAACGTATGGTGTGTACCGGCGCCCTGTCCGATAAATTCCTTCTGCATAAAACTGGAATTTATTTAGGGATTTTTTGCCAAATAAACCTTCTTTCTGATCAAGGGTAAATGTCCCAAATACTTTCAGGTCCAACGGTGAATCCCAGGCCATTGGACGTTCTTTGGTGTTTTCTCGGTTTCCGTTGTTCAAAATATCTTTTAATGCTTCATTGGCAGAGGAACTTTGTCCACGGGCTACCATATAACTAGCACTGGCTTGTCCGTAAAACCATTTGCTCGCTTTTTTGGTGTAGGTAAGTTCAATTCCTCGAACGCGGGCATAGTCCGAGTTGATTCGAATGGTGCGTGCAATTTCACGTCCGGTAATGTCTTTAATCTGAACCGACGCAGAAGTAATAAAATCGTATTTATCCTTCCAATAGGCTGAAACACCCAGCGCATCATTTTTGTCCAATTGAGTTCTTAGTCCAAGCTCGTAAGAAATGTCGTACTCTGGATTCAAATTCGGATTACCAACTCGTGAAACGGTAGAACGATCCTGGTAAAGTGGATTTAATCCGGCATAAATGAATGATGGGTGCGGCAAATTCATGCTGTGATTGTAGTTAAAAAACAGCATTTGATTGTCTTTTACAGGGAATGAAGCCGATACTTTGGGCAGAAAGCGCATCTTCATCCGCTGTCCGAAAACTTGCATTGTTTGGTCCAAATACTGCTGTCGAACTTCATCGCGAATGGGGGTATTGGTGGCTGCTACGGCTTCGTCAACAAACTTTCCAGGAAACCAATACTCCATACGTCCGCCAATTTCGGCTACCAATCCTTTGTATTTGGTTTTATTCGAAATGAAGAATGATCCTCGAGAAGGAGAGACCTTCCAAACATCGGAGTAATCACCTAAACGAAAACTTTGGGTGTAGTTTCCATTGGGAAGTTGTATGGGAGCACCAATCCATGGTCTAGAAATGTCAATCCACTGCATTTCTTGGTGCTTAAATTCCGTTCCAAATGTGAGTTTATTCCCTGTTTTGCCGTAGTAATAATTCCCTGTAAACTTGGTTGCATATTCCTCTAAATAGTGGTCGTGCCATAACGTAGCAATTCCGTTGTTGTTGAATAATCCCGGTCCCGGCATCACGAATACAACGGAATCATCGGGATTAAAAAGGTTGGATGGGAAATCAACAATAACTCTAGGATCCAATTCAGTATCAACATTTTGAGGACGCCAAGCACGACCATTGGCGTCGGCACGAAGTTTTACAAAAAGTCTTGAAGCGGTAAGATTAAAGGAAATTTTAGAATTGGGAGTATGTGTCAAATTGAACGATTCCAAATTGGTATCATGGGTATAGGTATTGCCGTTATCGGGTTGAAGTGCAAATTTGTATTGGTATCCTGGAGAAAATGCGGCATCATTACCAAAGATTCGAAGCATATTTTCATCTTGGTTGATGGTGATACTTTTCAAATAATTGAATGATAGTTTGGTTTTTGATGAGATAGTATAATCCAATTTCAACATCGTAGCCCAGCGGTTATCTTGGGTTGGTGTTAAGAAAATTGAAGTAGGGTAGAGGGAGGAAATCACTTGATTGGCGGGTGTTCGGAAGTATTGATCGTCAAACGATGATTTAAAGGTGTGAAAGAACTTGAGTTTTTTGTTTTTGGTTAGCGGACCTCCCATGGAATACTCATAGCTGGAATTATTCCAAACCGAATTCCAGTTTCGGTTAAATCCAAATTGATCTTTCCGGAATCCGGCAGATGCTTCAAACTTATCACCACCTGAACGGGTTTTCGTTTTTACAATTCCTGCAGTTCCATCTCCCACCGAAACGTCACCACCACCCGTAGTTACATTGATTTCATCGATGGAATTTGAACCTAAATCAATTCCAAAACCAGTTCCTGCCATGGGATCAGAGGCATTTACACCATCAATAAGAAAGGCCGTTTCATAGGTTCTTCCGCCGCGAATGCTAATTCCTTCTGGATTGAGAACCACCCCGGCTTGGGTATTTAAAATACCTTGAACCTGTCGAGTAGGAGCCGCTTCAATGGCAGATCGATCAACGCGAGTTTCTGTTTTGGTTTGGTCGATATCAACCAACGGCTTTTCTCCGATAATTCTAAAATTCTGATCCAACGTAATTGCCGAAGATGCCAATTGTACTTGTAAGTCTTTCTTTTCCCCACCTTTTAAAACAATATTGGTGTAGAGTAATTTCTCGTAACCAATCATTCCGATCTCTACATTATAAGTTCCCGGTTTTACAAAGATCAAAAATTTTCCATTGTTGTCGGTAAAGGCACCATAAGTGGTTCCCTTACAAACAACACTAACTCCAGAAATCGGTTTACCGTCTGTTTTCTCAACAATCCGACCCATAATGGTGGCTTTTTCTTGAGAAAAAGATGACATTGAAATCAAACATAAAAGCACTAAAACGAAAAGACGCATCTTGCAAAGTTAATTCAAGGGATTACCAACTTCATCCATCATTAGCACATTTCCTTTTCCATCCTCCAAAAAGGTGGCTGTTCCATGATCAGGATGGTAAATATCGTTCATTTCCATCCCGTAGGGTTTCATGTTACTCAAAAGGACTTGGGCGTAAACACTTTCATCCCAATCTTGGAAAACAGGTGTTTCTGCCAAGTTTTCCGGAATACGCATTCCAAGAATGGTTTCGGAACTTTCGGGAGAAGGTAAACTAATTCCGTACTCATACAAATTATTCATCAAGAAAGATTTGTAGGTTACCATGGAATACAATTCATCAAACTGAATAGGATGCAGGGTTACATCTTGAAACATTTTGAAATAATCGGAATAAAATTTCTTTTGTACCGAGTTGTCGAGAAGGGCAACAATAATTCCTAAATCTCCAACTCGCAACGAAAGGGTAAAGGCATTCAACCCAGTGCGAAAATCAAATCCGTTCGAGCCTTTAACTTCATGAACCTTAAATAGGAAAATGGAAAATGGACGAAATCCTTCAATTTTAATTTTCCTCAAATGAGATTGCAAAACATAATGAAGCATTTGAACTCGATTAATCACCCGATCATCGAACAGTTGCTGATTGCGATCATTTAATTTGCTTTTGGCCAAAAAGTATTCGTGATAAAGTACCCCGTACCACAATTGACTCAAATAGGCATGCAATTTATCTTCTTGGATGAACGGAATTGCGGCTGTTCCAGCTTGAAGTAAATCTTCAGCGTGTTTCTTTACCTCTAACCAACCCGATTGCAATGCTTGGTTAGAAATCGGCAATTTGAAATGCTGATATTCCATTTGATCACCGGATAGGAAGGATAATCGTTTGGCATTGATTCCAAATTTTTGGGTCATCCACGGGAAGAAAACATCAGTAATTTGATCCTTTTCAATGGGTTCTCCGGTCAAAAAACATTTACCGAAATGAAAATCCATTTCATCGAATGGGTTGTATAGGGGATTTTTGTTTTCCATTTTTTTGATCTTTTGGATAAGGGCAATTTTTGCATCCACTTCCACAACAATAGCCGCGTTTCAAATGGTACTCTTTGGTGAATTCCATGAGTCCATTTTCATTGAATACATAATCAATTCCCTCTTTTAACATGAGTAACCAACGTAAGAAGCTGGAGTAATGTTTAAAAGTTCATTTTTTATTTCTTCTGAAACAGTTAGTTCTTGGATAAAATCATGAATGGTTTGCTGGGTAATTTTCCCACCTCCACGAGTTAATGCCTTCAAGGCTTCATAAGGTTTGGGATAATTTTCACGACGAAGGATGGTTTGAATTCCTTCAGCAACAATAGCCCAATTCTCATCCAAATCGTGCTGAATGGCTGTTGGATTAACCAATAGTTTGCTCAATCCTTTATTGATACTTGCCAAGGCAATTTCAATGTGACCAAATGGAACACCAAGGTTTCTCAACACGGTTGAATCGGTTAGATCGCGCTGCAAACGAGAGATAGGTAGCTTTGCTGAAAGAAATTCCAGCAGCGCATTAGCAACCCCTAAATTCCCTTCTGCATTCTCAAAATCGATTGGATTAACTTTGTGTGGCATGGCACTGGAACCAACTTCATTGGCAATCACTCGTTGTTTGAAGTATTCCATGGAAATGTATTGCCATAGATCTCTACAAAAATCTATCAGAATGGTATTGATCCGTTTTACATTATCAAAATATGCCGCTAGATAGTCGTAGTGCTCAATTTGGGTAGTTTTTTGATAACGGGTTAATCCCAATTGATTTTCTACAAAATGATTTCCAAAGGATGGCCAATCGATGGAAGGATAAGCCACTTTATGAGCATTGAAACCGCCCGTTGCCCCGCCAAACTTAGCCGCAATGGGCACATTTTTTAAAGTTTCCAGTTGCCGCTGTAATCGCTCAACAAAAACCTCAAATTCTTTTCCAAGAGTTACCGGACTGGCGGGCTGACCATGGGTTTTTGCCAGCATCGAAATGGTTTTGTAATCGTTGGCATGATGGCTGATGGTATTGATTAGACTTTGCAACTGAGGAATAAAATGCTGCACCGAATAGTCTTTCAAGGAAAGCGGAATAGCGGTGTTGTTGATGTCTTGACTGGTTAGACCAAAATGAATAAATTCCAAATTGAACGCTGGAATTTCCTGTTCCATGAATTCTTTGAGAAAGTATTCTACCGCTTTTACGTCGTGGTTGGTGGTTGATTCGATTTCTTTAATTCGCGCTGCCTGGTTTTCGGAAAACGAAGAGCACAAAGTGCGAAGTTTTGAAATGTCCGTAGCCGTTAAATGGTATTTCCATCCTAACGAGATGTCATTCAGAGCGATGAGATATTCAATCTCAATTTTTACTCGATATTTGATGAGTCCAAATTCACTGAAAAATGCCGATAAATGTTTAGTTTTTCCTCGATAACGGCCGTCGATGGGGGAGAGGTTAAAAAGTTCTTGCATGCCTTTGCTTTCGATTCCGAAATTTCTTCTTAAAATTGCAGATGCAAAAATCGGTAATTTTCTCGGTATTCTTCTGCTTTTTCTTTCTAGGTGTACATGCCCAAGATCATGCTACCCGAAGCATGAAAAAGGAAATGAAAGCGTATAACAAGAAAATGAAAAATGGAGGCCAATCAAAAGTAGGTGAAAGCGAATTTTCTAAGGCACCTAAAAAGCCATTTTTACAGCGAATTGGAATCGTAAAGGTAAATGCCCTCATTCCCAATTTTTTTGAAGCGACCAGTCGTCAGGACAAAAAAACTGCGCGAAGGATGAAAAAAAACTACCGAAAGGCTAAAAAAAGAATGAAGAAAAACTTTTCAACGAACTATCGCTTTATACCTACAGAAAATCAAATCGTGATCCGTGAAGTTTGAAAATAGAAGTGGAATTTCTTTTAATCTGGAACATAAAAACTGGTTAGGTCAAGAGAAATTTATTATTGCCGGGCCTTGCAGTGCTGAGTCGGAAGAGCAAGTTTGGAAAACCGTAAAAGAGTTCAAGAAAACAAGTATTTCTGCCATTCGTGCAGGAATTTGGAAACCTCGTACTCGTCCAAATTCCTTCGAAGGATTTGGTGAAATCGCCCTTCCATGGTTGGTGGAAGCATCAAAAAAAGTGGGTATCCCTTGTATGGTGGAAGTAGCAACCCCTTCCCACGTTGAAAATGCCTTAAAAGCTGGAGTGGATATGATTTGGATTGGTGCCAGAACAACGGTAAATCCATTCGCTGTTCAACAAATTGCCGATTCCTTGAAAGGTATTAATGTTCCAGTATTCGTAAAGAATCCAGTGAACCCCGATTTAGCGCTTTGGATGGGAGCCTTGGAGCGAATCGATCATGCCGGAATTACTCAGCTTGCCGCCATTCACAGAGGTTTCTCTTCTGGAAAAAGGCTCATTTATCGCAATGAACCACGTTGGGAAATCCCGATTGAATTGAAACGATTGGCTCCCAATATTCCCATGATCAACGATCCTTCCCATATTTGTGGAAGGCGAGATATTTTGCTAAATATTGCTCAAAAAGCCCTGGATTTAGAATTTGATGGTTTGATGATCGAAACACATTTCAATCCTTCTATTGCCTTGAGTGATGCCGAGCAACAAATCACGCCCGATAGTTTGTTTGAGTTAATCAATCAAATAAAAATCCGATTAACACCTCAGTCTGTTTCCTGCAATGAAGATTTAGAGAAAGTTCGTAAAAAAATTGACGATTTGGATCATCAATTGATTCACTTATTGGCTGATCGGGTAAAACTTTCTCAAGAAATTGGAAGTATTAAAGCACAAAATCATTTGACTATCATGCAATTTGATCGTTGGAGAAGTTTAGTTATGGATCGGTTAAAAACAGGAAATGAATTGGGATTAGATCGTGATTTTTTACTTCAGATCCTTCAAAATATTCATCAACTCTCCATTCAGGTACAAATGGAAATTTTTGAAGCAAATAAAGATCACGTGGAATGAAGACCATGAATTGGTTTGAATGGATTCAGTTTTCAAAATCGAACAGAATTTTTCTTCTTGCCGATGATTTTTTTCAAAACGATCCCTTCCTTAAAGAAATCAAGGTAGATCAAAGCATATTCATTTCTGCAAAAACCGCTAAAAGTCTTTCAACGGTTGAATATGTTTGGAATCAACTCCTTGAAAACCAATTCACCAAACATGATTTTTTGGTTGGAGTAGGAGGGGGGAGCATTACCGATCTAACCACCTTTATTGCCGGTACTTACAAAAGAGGAATTCCCCATATTCTGGTCCCAACCACCCTTTTGGCCGCTACCGATGCTGCCATTGGAGGAAAGGGTGGTATTGATTTTGGCAATTTTAAAAATGCTGTTGGCGTAATCAAATCCCCAGAATTTTTAGTTATTCATCCCAAATTTTTTGAACAGTTAGGAATTGAAGAAACCACCTTTGGCTGGGCTGAAGTGGCCAAACATGCCTTAATCGGTTCATTTGATCTTTACCAAGAACTTAGTGCAAATAAGTTTCAAAATGTAGAATTCTTGGTTTCGAAAAGTGTAGAATTTAAAAATTCAGTTGTTTCGAAGGATTTGTATGAACAAGGCCGACGGAAAATTCTCAACTTCGGGCACACATTGGGGCATGCTTTGGAATCGTATCAACTCGAGTCGAATTCCTCATATTCTCACGGAAAGTGTGTCGTTTTAGGCATGTTGAAAGAGCTAGAGATCATGCACAAAATAGGTTCTATCAGCCACTACCAAAAGGATGACATAACCCAATGGCTCCATCATTTATTCCCGTTGGAAAACCTGCCCAATACTCCTTGGTTGGAGGTTCTTCCATATGTAAAAAACGATAAAAAAAATGAAGGAAATTTGATCGGTTTTGTTGAATTTTGCGGTGTTGGAAAAGTAGAACCAGAAATGAAATTATCCCTTCAAACAGTAAAGGAACTGTTGTCATGATCTATCAAGTAAAGAAACCTCAAAGTCCGATTTCCCACCTTCAAATTCAATTACCTGGTTCAAAAAGTGAAACAAATCGTTTGCTGATTATTCAGCATTTTCTTCAGCAGTCGTTGGATTTCAAAAATGCCAGCGAATCCGATGATAGTTTCATTTTGGAGAAAGCGCTCAAATTTGAATCATCAACCATTCAGGTAGGCAAGGCTGGAACAGCCATGAGGTTTTTAACGGCGTTGTTATCCATTACTCCAGGAGAATGGATTATTGAAGGTGATGACCGAATGCACGAGCGCCCCATCGAAGGATTGGTTGAATGTTTAAGGGAATTGGGCGCTGATATAGAATATACCGAAAATGAAGGATACCCTCCCTTGAAAATAAAAGGAAAACCGTTGGATGGGGGAGTGGTACAATTGGAAAACCCCTTGAGTTCCCAATATGTATCTGCCTTGATGTTGGTTGCTCCTTACATGAAAAACGGATTAACCATTGAACTTTTCGGAGATGTGGTTTCTCAACCCTATATTACGATGACCTCGGGTTTATTGTGGGATTTTGGAGTTGAAGTACAATTTTCAGGTAAAAAAATCATCATTCCGCCTTGTAAATACGAATACAAACCTCATAATGTTGAAAGTGATTGGTCGGCAGCGGGCTATTGGTATGCGCTAAACAGTTTTCTCAGTTTTCCGGAATTGGAATTGAGTACCCTTCGTTTGGTGAGTTTTCAGGGTGACAAAAAAATTGTAGAATTGTACAAAAATTTTGGAATTGAAACCCGATTTGGAAAAGATCGAGTGGTCCTTTGCAATTACCATCAAGTTTCCAATTATTTCAAACATGACTTCAAAGACGAGCCTGATCAAGTACAAACGTTTGTTTGTTTAGCTGCAGCTCACCGAATTAAAGCTCGTTTTTCCGGATTGCAAACCCTTTTCATAAAGGAAACAAATCGGGTTGATGCGCTTCAGAAAGAATTGAAAAAATTCAATGTGGAGATGAATGAAACAACTCCTGGATTTTTTGAATTGCAATATGGAGAAATCCCAGATAAATCCATTCCTATTCGAATATCAACCTACCATGATCATCGGATGGCCATGGCATTTTCGGTGTGGGCTGCCGCAGGATACTGCATCGAAATTGAAGATCCTGAAGTCGTTACCAAATCATATCCTCATTTCTGGGATGACTTGAAACGTGCCGGCTTCTCGGTGAATGAGGTTAATTAATTTTGCGTAATTCCTGGGTAATTTCTCGTATTAATTGGGGACCTTGATAAATAAAGCCCGAGTAAATTTGAATAAGGTCAGCCCCAGCCATAATCTTTTCCCGAGCATCTTTGGCATTCATAATTCCTCCGGAACCGATAATTATCTTTTCTTTTCCAAGAATTTCTCGAGCACGACGAACCAATTCGGTGCTCAAATGGGTTAGAGGTGCGCCTGAGAGTCCACCAGCACCGATTTCTTCCACCATTTTCGGACTCGTTTTTAGATGGTTACGACCAATGGTGGTATTGGAAATGATCATGCCCTCAATAGGAGAATTTTTCACACAAAGGCAAAGTTCTTGAAAATCCGTTTCGTTTAAATCTGGAGCAATTTTTAAAAAAATGGGCTTCTTGATCGATTTATGTTGGCGTTCTTGATCCAAGATTTTCAATAGGTTTTCCATAAAGGTGACCGATTGCAAATCGCGCAGGCCAGGGGTGTTGGGAGAACTAACGTTAACAACCAAATAATCAACGAAATCATAGATTCCATTGAAAGAAATGACGTAATCGTTTATGGCATTTTCATTGGGTGTGATTTTATTTTTTCCAATGTTTCCACCAATGATTTGATGCTTGTTTTTTGATTTTAGATTTTTTACGACGTTTTCTAATCCTATGTTATTGAAACCCATGCGATTGATGATAGCTTGATCTTTAACCAAGCGGAAAAGTCGAGGTTGGGGATTTCCATCTTGCGATTTTGGCGTTACGGTACCAATTTCAACAAATCCAAATCCTAAATCGATCAATTCTCGATAAAAATCGGCGTTTTTATCAAATCCAGCAGCTAATCCTAGTCGACTTGGAAACGTAATTCCCATGCATTGAAAACTATCTTTTTCGGATAATTTGGTTTGAAATGGTATTAGGAATGGTTTTAAAATGGCAGAAGAATGAAAAAGCTTTAACCATCGCATGGTGATGTGGTGTGCTTTTTCGGGATCGAGTTGAAACAAAAAGAATTTTAATATCGAGTACATGCTTGCAAAATTAGAATTTTACCCTGAATTTTAAGAATGCTAATTTATTCGATAATTTATATTATGTTAAGTAAAGAAAGGGAGAACACGACTTATCTTTGTTCTTATGCAGGAATGGAATAATTTATCGTACTGGGAATCGAAAATTTGGAAAAAGAAATTTGACCTGATTGTGGTGGGTTCTGGCATTACCGGAGCAACAGCAGCCATCCATTTTGCAAAAAGAAATCCTGGAAAAAGAGTTTTAGTTTTAGATCAATTTCAATTGGGTTTTGGAGCAACATCAAAAAATGCTGGATTTATTTGTTTTGGTTCGCCAACTGAATTACTAGAAACGCAGAAAAATTTCGGAAAAGAATTTTTAGAATCGCAATTGCGAAAAAAATGGCACGGACATCAAATACTTCTTAAAACCTTTGGGGCCTCAGCTGTTCAAGCAAAAATGCAAGGAGGCGCTGAAGTTTTTACCGATGTATCAAGTTTTGATGCTGTTTCTGAGGAAATGATCAAACTAAATGAACTATTCAAAAAGGTGACCAAGCTTTCTGAACAATTCTCCAGCATGCCGTCACCTTTTCCATTATTTCATTCTTCCGCCACTAAAATTAAGGTTGAAGGGAATTTAGATTCTGGCTTGTTGATGAATCAAGTAAGAAAAAAGTTTTCTGCCTTTCATATTCCTTTTCTAGGCGGACTTCGGGTTGAAAAGTTTGAAAAAACTTCTTACGGAATTATCCTAGAGGGAGATGGATTTGAATTTTTAACAGAAAAGGTTCTTTTTGCAACCAATGCCTTTGCTTCTCAAAAACCGCTTGATTTACCTGTTCATCCTGGACGTGGTTTGGTGAAGGTATCTTCTCCCCTCTCCTACCCGTTTCCCAATGGAACTTTTCATTTGGACCGTGGATATACCTACTTCCGAAAAGTTGATGGAAATCGATTACTTATTGGCGGTTTCCGTAATTTAGATAAGAAAACCGAAGAAACGTTGGAGGTAGGCCAAAATGAAGTCATTTCATCGGCCATCAATATGGTTACGGAAAGAAATATTTTAGGATTTTTGCCGAATTGGGATTATTCTTGGAACGGTTGGATGGGATTTACTGAAAACGAAAGTCCAATCATTCAAACCATCGACGATGGCATTGTTGTTGCTGCCGGAATGAATGGAATGGGAGTTTCTTTAGGTCCATTCGTAGCCCTAGAAGCTTTGCGCCTATTTCGATAGTCTGACCTTTTCCACATTTTTTCAATAAACCAAATAAGTAATTGAAAAACAATGCATTGAAATTCAGTGTTAGGTATAATTTCCTTTGTATTTTCTT